>SDBU01002875.1_pt1 | contig 22390 bp, 15 predicted proteins | sample 2277071 | NCBI WGS metagenome assembly SDBU01 (sample SAMN10397929, study PRJNA504765) | marine sediment metagenome | isolation source: marine sediment core GS08_GC12, 126 cmbsf | place: Arctic Ocean: Gakkel Ridge, Loki's castle | collected 2008 | reverse complement strand
TATTATTTAAAGAAAAATTATGGTCTTATAAAGATTTTCCTGTAAAATTTGCTGAACTGGGTTTAGTTCACAGGCATGAAAAAGCCGGAGTTCTTCACGGATTATTTCGCGTAAGGCAGTTTACTCAGGATGATGCTCATATTTACTGCCTTTTTGAGCAGGTGGAAGACGAGGTAATAAATGCAATTAATCTTTTAATAGAGATTTATTCAACATTTGGATTTAAAGAATATATAGTTGAATTATCCACAAAACCAAGAAAATCAATAGGTTCTGCAAGAGACTGGAATGTCGCTGAAGAATGTCTTGAGAATGCACTCAAAAAAAGTAGTCTAAATTATAAAATAAATAAAGGAGAAGGAGCATTTTATGGACCAAAAATTGATTTTCATATTACAGACTGTTTAAAAAGAACATGGCAGTGTGGAACTATCCAGGTAGATTTCTCTATGCCAAAACGGTTTAAGCTTGAGTATGTAACAAAGTCAGGCAGTAAAAAAAGACCTGTAATGATTCACAGGGCACTTCTTGGCTCTATTGAAAGATTCGTAGGAGTTTTGATAGAACATTATGCCGGTGATTTGCCTTTGTGGCTTGCCCCGACTCAAATAGTGATTATTCCGGTTGGCGAAAAACATCATGAATATGCCTTAAAAATAGAAAATATTTTAAAAGATAATGAATTTAGAGTTAATAATGATTTAAGGAATGAGAAGGTTGGGTATAAAATCCGTGAAAGTGAGATTACCAAAACAAATTATATGTTAATTGTCGGAGATAAAGAAGTAGAAGATGAAACGGTTTCTGTTAGAAAAAGAAAAAAAGGAGATATCGGGGTAATGAAAATAACAGAGTTCATTGATTTAATTAAAGAAGAAAGAGAAGAAAAAAAAGTAACCACGGATTACGCAAATTGAGGGAGAAGAAAAATATAAATAAAAAATAGTTATCAATTTATATTTTTTTATCTGTATCAATCCTTGAAATCCGGGAATAAAAAAATAATTTAAATTAACTTGGAGGTATAAAAATTCAAAAAACAAAAAGAGTAAAAATTAATGAGAGGATAAACCACCCGAAAATAAGAGTTATTGATTCAGACGGTAAACAGATTGGCATAATGAACGTCGCTGATGCTTTAAGTACCGCAAAAAGTGATAATTTAGACCTTGTTGAAATTTCTCCAAGTGCAAATCCACCGGTCTGTAAAATAATGGATTTCGGGAAGTATAAGTATCAATTAAGTAAAAAGGAAAAAGATAGTAAAAAAAAGCAACATGTAATACTTGTTAAGGAAATTAGATTAAGACCTAAGACAGAAAAACATGATTTTGATTTTAAGGTAAGGAATGCAAGAAAATTTATTGAACAAGGGAATAAATTAAAAATAACGGTACTTTTTAGAGGAAGAGAGATAATACATCAGGAATTTGGAATGAAAATACTCAATGGGGTTGTTGAGGAACTTTCCGATATAGCAAAACTTGAAAATCCAATTAAAAAAGAGGGAAAAAATTTAATCGCATTTTTAGTAAAGAAATAATGATTAAAGGAAAAAAGGGAAATGCCAAAAATAAAGACAAATCGTGGGTCTGTGAAAAGATTTAAAAAGACAGCTTCTGGAAAAATTAAAAGAAAAAAAGCTTATACTAGTCATATTTTGACAAAAAAATCGAGAAAAAGAAAAAGAAATTTGAGAAAACTTACATTGGTAAGTCCCTCAGAAACAAAAAAAGTTTTAGAATTGATTTAAACTATTTTTATCAATATGTGATTACTAAATTTTTAACCCTATGTATATACCATAGGGTTTATTTCTTTATTTACGATTTTAGATTTACGAATTGTATTTAGCTATTAGCTATCGAGCATTCATTATCAATTATTCGTAAATCGTAAATCGTAATTCGTAATTCGTAAATTGAAGGAGGATAGATAATGCCAAGGGCAAAAAATACTGTTCAGTCGAGAAGAAGAAGAAAGAAAATATTAAAACTTGCAAAGGGATACCGGGGCGGAAGGAGTAAACTTCTTAAAACTGCAAAAGAATCTGTGATGCAAGCTATGCTGTATGCTTATAGAGATAGAAAAGCAAGAAAAAGAGAATTTAGAAGGCTTTGGATTATAAGAATAAATGCTGCAGTCAGGGCGTACGGTTTATCATATTCAGTCTTTATAAAGAAACTGAAAACTGCAAATATTCAAATTAACCGAAAGATGCTTGCTGAACTTGCTGTAAATAATCCGGAAGATTTTAAAAAAATTGTTAATTCTGTCTCAGTTTAAACAAGAGTAACCACGGATTTCACGGATTTAAGAAAGAAATTTCACAGATTAGGAAAATAAAAAAAATATTTCATTTTAACCGGACTTATTCATAAGTCAATAAATAGATTCCGAAACAATACTGAATCAAGTTCAGCACAGGGTTCGGAATGACAGGTAGTGTTACTGCATAATGACAAGTAAGTCCGCTGTCATCCTGAACTCGTTTCAGGATCTATTAAGCTGTGTGTTGGTGTCAACACCAAAAGTAAGCGAGAAAAAATTTTCACTATATCAAATATGTTAGACGAGCTAAATTTATTAAAAACAAAGTTTGTAGAGGAATGTGAGAAAATCGGCAGCAGTGTGGATTTAGACCAAATTCAAATAAAATATCTGGGACGAAAAGGATTTATTTCATCTTATTTTAAGCAATTAAAGAATGTATCTTCTGATGAAAGACCTCTTGTCGGGCAAAGACTGAATGAGTTAAAAAAGCATATTGAAACTGAGCTTGAAGAACTCGGTAAGAAGTTCATAAAGGCAGTGGAAAAAGAAAAGACGCAAGATGTAACACTTCCCGGTTTTAAAAGGTTTGTAGGTAAAAAGCATCCTCTTAATAAGATATTAGATGAGATAAAATCGATATTCAGATTTATGGGATTTGAAATTGCAGAAGGACCGGAGATTGAAACAGATTATTACAACTTTGAAGCATTGAATATTCCAAAGGGTCATCCGGCAAGAGACCTTCAGGATACATTATATTTAACCAACAATCTGTTACTGAGAACTCACACCTCCCCTGTTCAGATAAGGGTTATGGAAAAGACAAAACCCCCGATAAGAATTATCGCCCCCGGGAGAGTGTTTAGAAGGGATACTCCGGATGCAACGCATTCACCTATTTTTACTCAGGTGGAAGGGCTTTATGTGGATAAGGATGTTACATTTGCGGAATTAAAGGGAGTAATATTGGCTTTTGCCAGGGCGATGTTTGGAAAAGATATGAAAATTCGTTTTCGTACCGGATTTTTCCCATTTACCGAACCCAGTGCAGAATATGATTTTTTATGTATGTTTTGTAAGGGAAAGGGCTGTAGAATCTGTAAGGGGGCAGGCTGGGTTGAAATTTCCGGCGCAGGAATGGTTGATCCTGAAGTTTTTAAGTTTGTAAATATCGATCCCGAGGTCTATTCGGGATATGCTTTTGGGATGGGGGTGGAAAGAATAGCTATGTTTAGGTATCAGATTGACGATATTAGACTATTTTATGAAAATGATATAAGATTTTTAGACCAGTTTTAGTTAATAACGTAAAAAGATTTGAACCGCGAAGGACAGAGAAGACACGAAGTAAAATGTTTAAAAGAAATTTTTTTTTAATGCTCATTGTCCTTAATATTAATATGTAGGAATTTGATTTATCAAATTCCAATTTGTTTTTATTATTTTAAGAATTTGATAAATCAAATTCCTACAATTGAAAAACTTAAATTAATTTTCCATAAGAGAATTTTTGTAAAATTGTCTGACTTTAACACAACGGATAAAGATTGAAAGTTTCATATAGTTGGGTAAAAGAATACGTTGATTTTAGCTGGGATCCTGAAGAACTTGCCCATAAACTTACGATGGCAGGTCTTGAAGTTGAAGAAATTATTGAATTTAGTCTTGAGTGTGAAAATATAGTTGTTGGAAAAGTTCTTGAGATAAAAGAACACCCTGATGCAGACAGACTGCGTATATGTATCGCAGATATAGGCAGCAGGAAAGTTCAGGTAATATGCGGTGCTCCAAATGTCAAGGAAAATCAATATGTTGTTACTGCTCTTCCCGGTGCCGAGCTTCCTTCCGGTTTAAGTGTGGAGGCAGCAAAAATTAGAGGAGTAGTCTCTGACGGCATGCTTTGTTCTGAAAAAGAACTGGGGATATCTGATGACCATAGTGGAATTTTAGTTTTAGATAAGGGATGCCCCGGGGATACTTACAAATTTGGGAAAAAAGGTACAGATTATGTTCTCGATATATTTATCAATCCTAATAGAGTTGATTGTATGAGTATTGTTGGTGTGGCAAGGGAAATAGCTGCAATTTGCGGCAGCAGAATGAAAATGCCTGAATTTCATATAGAAGAAGATGAAGATAAAATAGAAAAAGTTGTTGATATAGAGATTATAGACAGGATTAATTGTCCGAGATATACAGCAGGAGTTATAAAAGATATAAAAATAGCTCCTTCTCCATTCTGGTTGATAAAGAGATTAAGAACTGCAGGTTTAAGGCCTATTAATAATATTGTCGATATTACCAATTATGTATTAATGGAGTTGGGGCAGCCTCTTCATGCGTTTGATTTGTCATTGATTAATAATAATAAAATTGTCGTGCGGCTTGCAAGAGATGGAGAAAGATTTGTAACCCTCGATGAAATAGAAAGGATTTTAGACAGCAATTCCCTCTTGATTTGTGATGCTAAAAATCCTGTTGCACTTGCCGGAATTATGGGAGGTATAGATTCTGAAGTTTCTTCTCAAACAAAAGATATTCTTTTAGAGAGCGCCTATTTTAATCCGATGAATATCAGAAAGACTTCGCAGAGACTTGGTCTATCCACCGAGGCTTCTATTCGGTTTGAAAGGGGTGTTGATTCACGTGTAGATTTTCCATCCGGGAGAGCAATTAGTTTGATGAAGGAAATTGCCGGCGGTAAGATTGTTAGAGGATGTCTGGATGTCAATTACATTGAAAAAAAGAAAAAAAGTATAGTCTTACGCCCTGAAAGAGTTAATAAAATATTAGGGAAAGAAATACCCTCAGAGGATATTTTATCTATAATTGAGGGGCTTGAATTTAAGGTGCAGAAGGAAAAGAATTTAATAGTTGATGTGCCCGATTTCCGAAACGATATCACCAGGGAGATAGACTTAATTGAAGAAGTTGCAAGAATATATAATTATGATAATATTGAAGAAGCTGAGTTTGCAAACATCAGTATTTTAATGAAAAATGAGAGCAGCAGCGAAAGATATTTAAATGAATTCAGGACAATATTTTCCGGGATGGGTTTTTATGAGGTTATAACAAACAGTATGGTTGGAAAAAGACAGAAAGACTGGATTGAAAAGGAAAATGAACTGATTAAACTCAAGAATCCAATCTCCGAAGATATGCTTTATATGAGAAAAACCCTGATTGAAAGTGTATTAAAGGTTATGGAATATAATAAAAACCGAAAGCAGGAAAATGTCAGGATATTCGAGGTAGGTAATGTTTTTTCATCTGAAAATAGTAGCGAGCCTACTGAATTGGAATCATTAAATCTTTGTGGAGCACTCGAGGGAACAATTGAATCGCCAAACTGGAAAATGGATAGTGTAAATATAGATTTTTATTATATTAAGGGTATTTTGGAAACATTTTTTAATAAAATTTTCCTTGACAATTATGATTTTTTTTATTATGATAAAAATCGATTGGATGAGTGCTGCGGGATAAAAATAGACAATATTTATTCAGGTTATTTTGGCAGGGTTGAAAATAATTATCTTGATATTCCGGGCAAAAATAATATTTACATATTTGAAATTTTCTTAGATAATATTATTGATAAGATATCCGGAAAAGAATTTAGATTTACCCCAATCCCCCAGTTTCCTTCAATTGAAAGAGATTTAGTGTTTCTTGTATCAAAAAGCACTTCTGCAAAAAATTTATCAGATTGTATTAAAACAAAAGGGGGTGAATATCTTAAAAAGATTGATGTATTTGACCTATATGAAGGGAAACAAATAGCTGAAAATAAAAAAAGTATCGGTTTTTCTCTTCAGTTCTATTCACTGAAAAGAACCCTCAAGGAATCCGAAGTAGATGAGGTTATAAACAAAATTTTAAACGAACTTGAAAATTCGTTTAGTGCAAAATTAAGAGCCAAATGAAAATTGTTTTGATTTTAACAATTTTATAATTACATTTACACTATGGAAATTGAAATTTTCAATAAACTTGAAAAAGAGATAGACAGGTTATTTAATGTGTTAGTTGAGTTAAAAGAAGAAAATAAACAAATAAAGGAGAAATATCAAAGATTAATAGAAAAACAAAATGAAGATAAGGAAATAATTGAAACACTGAAAAATGAAAAATCAAGTCTTCCCAGCACTTCAAATAATATTTTATTGAAAAAAGAGGCAAAAGTAAAGGAAGGCTTAAAAAGAATTTTAACAAAATTGGAAAACCTTTCTTTAATTTTATTATAGAATATTTTTTATTAGTGTTATTAGCTTAAAAGAATTTTTTCATAGGTTTTAAAAAACCGGGGATATGGATACAGATAAAAAAACAGTAAAAGTAAGTATTTATGGGATGGAATATCCAGTTAAAGCCGGTGATGATATTGAATATATTAAATCTGTTGCAGAATATGTTGACGCTCTTATGAACAAGATTGACAAGACAATAAGTAAAAAATCCCCTTTAAGAGTTGCTGTTATGGCAGCTTTAAATATCGCCGATGAGTTGTTTAAAGAGAGAAATGAAAACAAAAAATTTTGGGATATGATTAATCGTGATGAATCACGGTTGATAGAAAAAATCAATGAAAAAATTCAAGGTTTAGATAGTTAGAAATTTAAAGGAAAATTTTTTATTCCCTGTATTAAATTTTGTGACTACACAAATTAAAGAACCAACACTAATAAAATAGGGAGCTTTACTCCAGGCGTATATTACAAGCCTCATCTCGAAGTGGACGTAAAAAGCGTTTGGGAAGGCACCCACCGTGCTGAATCCGGTTCTTTAATTAAAAAAAGTCGCAATTTTAATACAGGGTTTTTTTTTGCTTTAAATAAATGCTTTTAGCTAAAAGCCAATAGCTAAAAACAAAAAGTTAATTATCGACAGATAATAACTGTCTATTTATGAATAATCAAAGTTAGTTATAAAAATTTTCCAAACTTATATTAATATTGTGATAATAATGTTGTAAAGTTGGATTGATTTTGAATTGGAGGAAATATGGATATATCTATTTATGTTTGTATAGGAATTGTTGTTGTAGCAATTGCAATAACTTATATTTTAATCTGGAATATGAGTTCAAATATTGGTAAAAATAAAATAAAAGATGCTGTTGAAAAGGCAAAAAATATTATTAGAGAAGCTGAAAAAGAATCTAATACGTTAAAAAAAGAGAAATTACTTGAAGCCAAAGATGAATGGTATAAACTCAAACAAAAATTTGAGAATGATACGAGAGGAAGAAAATCGGAACTTGAAAAATTTGAAAGAAGCCTTTCTTCCAGAGAAAGTAGTCTGGAAAGAAGAGCTGAACTGCTGAACAAAACAGAAAAAGAAATGAGAAAATTAGAAAAGGATGTTATAAACAAATCAAAAGTTATTGAGAAAAGAGAAAAGGAACTTGGTGAGATGTTAAAGGAGGGAAAGGAACAACTTGAAAAAATTTCTCATATGTCATCCGCAGAAGCAAAAAAGCTTCTTATGGATTCTCTGGTAGATAAAGCAAAGAGAGATTCAATTTCGATTATAAAGGAGATTCGGGAAAATGCAAGATTGAATGCAAATAAAGAGGCAAAGGAAATCATTATTTCAGCGATTCAAAGGTCTGCTGTTGACCATGCTGTAGAAAATACAGTCTCAGTTGTAAATCTTCCAAGTGAAGAGATGAAAGGGAGAATAATAGGCAGGGATGGTCGAAATATAAGGTCTTTTGAGACTGCTACGGGAGTTGAAGTGATTGTAGATGATACACCTGAAGCAGTAGTATTATCCTCTTTTGATCCTATCAGAAGAGAAGTGGCAAGAATGGCACTTGAAAAATTAATTGCAGATGGAAGAATTCATCCTGCCAGAATTGAAGATGTTGTAGAAAAAGCGAAAAAAGAACTTGAGGAAATGGCTAATGAGGCAGGTGAACAAGCACTTGTGGAAGTAGGTATTCCTAAACTTCATCCGGAATTAATAAAGTATCTCGGAAAATTAAAGTATAGAACCAGTTATGGTCAAAACGTTTTACAGCATTCAATAGAAGTTGCTCATCTTTCGGGATTAATGGCAGCTTCTCTGGGAATGGATGCGCATTTGGCAAAAAGAGCAGGACTTTTACACGATATTGGAAAAGCTATCGATAGGTATACCGAAGGAACACACACTTCAATAGGTGTTGACATTGCAAAAAGGTTTCATGAAAATCCCATAATAATAAATGCAATCGAGGGACATCATGATGATTCGGAAATAACTTCGCCTATAACTGTATTGATCCAGGCAGCAGATTCAATTTCCAGTTCACGTCCTGGAGCAAGAAGGGCTACACTGGAAGGCTATATCAGAAGATTAGATAATCTTGAAAAATTAGCCGAATCCTTTAAGGGTGTTTCTAAAACTTATGCCATTCAGGCCGGCAGAGAAATTAGGGTGATTGTAGAGCAGGATAAAATTGATGACCTTACAGCTTATCAAATTTCACAGGATGTCGCAGAGAGAATTCAAAAAGAAATGGAATATCCCGGACAGATTAAGGTTACTGTAATAAGGGAATATAGAGCTGTAAGTTACGCAAAATAAACAGAAGTAAGAAGCCAGAAGTAAGAAGTAAGAATGAAAAAGCCAATAAAAACATTAGGTTTATTATTTTTTTATTCTGTATTCTGGCTTCTTACTTCTGGCTACTGTTTCAAAATAAACTAATAAGGTTCGATATGGCTAAGATAATAGATGGAAAAAGCATCGCAGAAGAAGTAAAAACAAGATTAATAGGTGATATTGATTCACTAATAAATAAGGGCATCACACCTCATTTAAGTGTTCTCTTAGTCGGAGATAATCCCGCCTCACATGTTTATGTTGCAATGAAAGAAAAATCCTGTATTAAATTGGGAATATCGTCGGAAGTGCGGCGTCTCGATAAAGATGTATCGCAGGAGGAAATAATAAAAAATATTGAAGAATTGAACAATAATAAAGATGTAAACGGCATATTGGTTCAGCTTCCCCTTCCGAAACATGTCAAAGAGAATGAAGTCCTGATTAAAATTGACCCTAAAAAGGATGTGGATGGTCTGCATCCTGAAAATTTTGGCAGACTTCTTGCCGGGAATCCTGAATTTATACCCTGCACACCGGCAGGTATATTGGAAATCCTTGAGCATGAAAATATCGACCCCGAAGGAAAACATGCTGTAATCGTCGGAAGGAGTAATATTGTGGGGAAACCGTTGGCAGCACTATTAATGAGAAAGGCTAAAGGCGGTAATGCAACAGTCACTATATGCCATACAAGAACAAAAAATCCTGACTTTTTCACTAAGAATGCAGATATATTAATTGCTGCGATGGGAGTTCCTGAAAAAATAACCGGTGAAATGGTTAAGGAAGATGCAATTGTTATCGATGTCGGTGTAAACAGGGTTGATGACCCTACTGCAAAAAAAGGATATAGACTCGTTGGCGATGTACATTTTGAATCGGTTGAAAAAAAGGTAAAAGCAATAACTCCTGTACCGGGCGGCGTAGGTCCTCTTACTATTGCTATGCTTTTGAAGAATACTGTTCTTGCTGCGAAAAAGCAGAATTTTTCCTAACGCATGGCAGTTGTGATACGACACATAAATAACGCTTTTAATTTTAGTAATCTGGATCGTTCCTATTCCCCCGCAATTCCGCCGGGCAGGTTCTATCTGGATTAGATACGGGCAAAACTACTCAATTTTTAAGTATAGTTTTTGTTAAACAAATTATGTGATATTTTTAATTTATCAATAGTTATTATAACTTCTTCGACTCCTCTTACAAATAATAAATATTATATATCAGAGTTGTTATATTATAATATATTATAATACATAACAGCTTTTTTATTATTTATTTTTTTGAACTTATCATAAATAAATTAAGTATAAAGATAATACTAATAACATATCTTATATTTTATTAAAAAAATCTGAAAGTTTTTCTCGTTTTCAAAGGTCTAATATTATAAAGATTTCATTATATTAATTAATTTCATAAATTGTAGGGTGGTTCGCGAACCGCCCTACAATTGTAGAGACAGAAAATTGTTCGGTCCGTAAATTCGACAATTTTTTCAGTAGGGAACAAATGAACTAAAAGATAATCATAAAGATTTATGCAGGTAAGTAATGACCTTGTTGATTTAGTTTAAAAACCGTTAAAACGGTTAGTGATTTGGGGTCGTTTTATAACCCCTGACTTTAGTCAGGGGTTAGGAACATTTCAGTAAAAGTAGAACCGTTTTAACGGTTTTCGTATTAAATCAACAGAGTCAGTAATGTATTATGGAATTTTAAAAACTAATAAAGGGTAGCGAAATGAAAATAAATGTTAAAAATCTAACAAAAATCTATAAAAAAGGAGTTAAGGCACTCGATGAGGTAAATATAGAAATAAATGAAGGGATGTTTGGTCTTTTAGGTCCGAATGGTGCCGGTAAAACAACCTTAATGAAAATATTAGCAACACTACTCGAGGCTTCAAGTGGAGAGGTTAAGATTGGCGAATATGATATTACTGATAACAGGAAGGAAATTAGAAAAATGTTGGGATACCTTCCACAGGAATTCGGAGTATATCCTAAGATGAAGACTTGGGAGTTTCTTGATTATATTGCTTCACTCAGTGGAATAGTAAAAAAATCTGAAAGAAGAAAAAAGGTTGATGAGATGCTGAAGGTAATGGGACTCGAGGAAGTGAGAGACCGGAAAGCGAAGAAACTTTCGGGAGGAATGGTAAGACGGCTTGGAATCGCCCAGGCTCTTGTGGAAGACCCGAAAATACTGATAGTGGATGAACCTACAACGGGACTTGACCCGGAAGAAAGAATAAAATTCAGAAACCTTCTTGCCGATATCAGCTTGAATAAAATAATCATTCTTTCTACTCATATCGTTGGGGATATATCGAGCACATGTGAAGATATGGCACTTTTAAGCAGCGGGGAAATTGTTTTCAAAGGTAATCCTTCAGATTTTGTTAAGAAAGCAGAAGGGCATGTCTGGAAGATAATAATCGATGAAAAAGAATTAGATGATATTAAAAAAGATTACAATATTATTTCGATGGTACCTATTAACGGAACTATAGAACTGAAAATAGTCGGGAGTGAACTTAAAAAATATTCAGGTGAAAAGATTGAACCTACTTTAGAAGATGCATACGTCTATTTTATGGAGACACAGCTCGGTAAAAAAGTTACTGAGGAAGAGTTGAAATAGATTTTGTGAACAAGTTTTATTCTCTATTGAATGTATCCACGGATTAAGAATAAAAAAACAAGCATTTAACTCAATTTTGTTTTGAAAATAATATCACTGTCGAAGGTGAATCCCGCTTTAGCGGAACTTTGCCATCATAAGATCCTGAAACAAGTTCAGGATGACAGGGGGTTACTCACTTTTTACCCGAAAACACAGCACTTGTCATCCTGAACTTGTTTCAGGATCTATTTTCATAATTCGTGGCGCTCTAAAGGAGCATGAGGGTTTAGTATAAGATTATTTACTTACTTGGGGGGAGTATAAATATTTTTTAATAGATGCATATCAATATCGACTTGTATTTATTAATCCATTCTGTGTTATCTGTAGTTTCCCTTTATAAGAAAAGAAGGTTAAAAAATGAATCGAACATCGCCAGAACTTTCAATTAACGGAATTACCAAGAATTTCGATAACTTTACTGCAGTTAAAAATTTGTCCCTCGATGTTTCCGGAGGAGTGATATGTGGTTTACTTGGACCTAACGGTGCGGGCAAAACCACAACTATACGGATGATTATGAATATTATAATCCCCGACAGCGGTGAAATCAGGATTCTCGGAGAAAAGATGAATGAAAAACTGAAAGAGAAAATCGGTTATCTACCCGAAGAAAGAGGTCTTTATCAGAAGATGAAGGTAGAGCAACTTCTGAATTATTTCGCAGCTATAAAGGGAATTCCTAAAAAAGAAGCAAAAAAGAAAATATCCTACTGGCTTGAAAGACTTAAGATAGCTGACTGGAGTTTAAAAAAGGTTAATGAGCTTTCAAAAGGAATGCAGCAAAAAATACAGTTTATTATAACCATATTTCATAATCCGGAGCTTATTATACTGGATGAGCCTTTTGGAGGGCTTGACCCGATTAATACAGAACTTTTTAAGGATATAATTCTCGAATTAAAACAAAATGGCAAAAGCATATTATTTTCCACACATGTAATGGAACAGGCTGAAAAACTGTGTGATGAGATTTGTCTGATAAACAGGGGGACAAATATTCTAAGCGGTAATTTGTCCGAGATAAAGAAAAAATTTAGTAAAAACACTATTGTTCTGAAGTATCGGGGTAACGGGAATATTTTCAAAAATTCAGATGATATTGTTAAATATAATGATTATGGAAATTATGTCGAACTGGAATTGAAAGAGCATATTGATTCGCAGGATTTTTTAAAAAAGATAATCGATAAAATTGAAATACATAGATTTCAGGTTATGGAACCTTCTTTGAACCAGATATTTATTGAAAATGTGAAAAGGAGCGGGTGACCAATTTACGATTTACGATTTATCAAAAGTGAGAATTCATTATTCGTAAATCGTAAATTCTTAGTCTCTGCGGTTTTAAAAAGGAATAAAAATGGGGAAAATATTTAAAGTTTTACAGCGTGAATATTTAGTTGTCGTACGAACTAAAGGATTTATAATAGGTACTATTCTTGCGCCGCTTTTAATGATAGGGATTTTTGTTCTCCCGATTTTTTTTGCCCGGATAGAATCAGAAAATCAAAAAAGGATTTCGGTTATCGATGAAACGGGAATTATATATGAGGAGTTTGCAAATAATCTCGACGATAAGCTCGGTGACGGAAGAAATAAATATATTCTTCAAAGTGTCAATCTTGGAAAAAATAATCAAAAATCAATTGAAAAAGAACTTATCGGGAACGTGGAGAGGAATAAAATAGACGGATATATTTATATTAATAAGGATATATTTGAGAAGAATAATGTTAATTATTATGCCCGTAATGTAACTAATATATCGGAAAACAGGAGAATTCAAAGTGCTTTAAGCAAAGCTGTTATAAAATTAAGAATTTTAAATGAGGGACTTGAGCATTCGGTAGTTATGAAACTTACCCGTAGTATTAAATTACGCTCTGTTAGAATTAGTGAAGGTGAGAAAAAAGAGGGAGGTACTCAGACATTTATTGTTGCTTATGTTATGATGATGTTTCTTTATATGACTATTATCTTATATGGTCAAAGTGTAATGCGGAGTGTGATGGAGGAAAAGACTTCAAGAGTCGTAGAGGTTCTTATGTCTTCTTTAAGACCTTTTGATATGATGGCAGGGAAGATATTGGGGATTAGCCTTGTCGGATTAACTCAATATATTGTGTGGGCTGTTTTTGGAATTCTTATATTTTCCTTTGGTACTTCGATACTTGGGAGTTTTATGGAATCTTCCGGAAGCATTCCGGATATGCCGTCTATTTCACCTGTGATATTTGGTTATTTTATATTGTTTTTTATACTTGGATATTTCCTTTTTTCTGCATTGTTTGCAGTTCTGGGTTCAATTTTCAATAATGAATCCGAGGCACGCTCATATATGATTTTCATTTTGATGCCGCTTTTGATTCCCATTATGATGATGACATACGTTATTGCCAACCCGGATTCTTTGACAACTATTACTTTATCTGTATTCCCTTATACCGCACCGATAATCATGCTTTCAAGAATATGTGTCTCATCTCCGCCGGTGATTGAAATATTTTCTTCTGTCCTGATTTTGATTATTACAATAATTGCTGAAATCTGGGTAGTTGCTAAAATTTACAGGGTTGGTATATTAATGTATGGAAAAAAGCCCGGTATTAGAGAAATTTTGAAATGGATTAGATATAGTTAAATTAATATTTACGATTTACGAATGGTGAATGATGGGTTACGATTGTATTTTGGAATTACGATTATACTAAATATTCTTTTGTCTATGCTGTAAATTTATAGAAAACTCGCCAGTTAAATATTTCTCATTTTCGATTGCAACAATAAACGAGTATAAAGATTTTGCTAATTGAATTTATTCGAGTATTATTATGTAATGTATATATGACCAAATGGAGACATTTTGATGGATATTTCAAATATAAAAACAATTACAAGATATGAAATGAAACTGCTTAGCCGCACTGCAAGGTTCTGGATTTTATGCGGTATCGGTTTTGTAGCTGCCTGTATGATGACGGCTTTTGCGGTTTTATATAATATTTTCGGTTCAGGTAGTATGTCTTTGGGAGGTATGATGGAGCCGGGTAATACCGGGTATTACTCGATGCTATATTTTAATATCGTGATAAACACTGCAATGATATTTTTTGTTTTGAATTTTAGCAGTAAGGATTACAGCTCAAAGGTAAAAGATGTTTTATTGTCAAAGTCTTTGACATCTTTTGAGATTATTGGTGGGAAATATTTAGGGATTGTTATTCCTATTATAATAATTAACCTGATTACTATTATTATCAGTTTATTAGCAAGTTTGATTTTCCTCGATGTGCCCATTAGGTTTGGGAATTATCTGAGTTATTTCTTAATAGTAAATCTGCCTTCCATTTTATATATTTCAGCATTCAATTTTTTTATAGTTCAATTGGTAAAAAACCGATTTGCCGGAATATTGTTATCTTTAGCGTATGTCGGAGTAGTCTGGTTCTATCTTTCCAAATATTTCTATCATTTGTTTGATTTCGGCTTTTATGCTATGGGGGCTTTTTCTTCCGACCTTATCGGATTTGTAAATATCACGGATATTATTATTCAGCGTTTTTTATATATTATTCTGGGAATAGTATTCCTCTGTTTTACAATATTATTATATCCCAGATTAAGGCAGGATAAAAGAAAATATTCAATATTAAAAATATCGATAATACTGCTTATCCTGGTTTCCTCAGCAATCGTTATTTATTTTCCTTATAAGGAGCATAAACGGGCAGAATACAGAAAAGCTGCTCTTGAAGTTGAGAAGAGGTATTCAGGATATAAATCACCCTTATTGAAGCATTATTCTATGAAAGTCAACCTGCTGAATAAAAGTGTAGATTTAGAAATCTCTGCTGATATGAAAATTATTAATGATACCGGTGAGAAATTAGAGAATTTAATATTCTCTTTAAATCCGGGATTGGAAATAGACGGATGTTTTATTCAGGAAGACGGGAATAAAATACCCGTTAATTTCAAAAGAGAATATTCAATCATTGAAATTGATATATCGGAATCAGAAATTTTGGCGGGTGACTCGACAAATATAGTTATCGAATATAAGGGAAGCCTTGACGAAAAGGCATTATTTTTAGAGTTCGATGAATCCAAAAATAGAAATAATGAAGATGTAATCCTTCAGGAAATAACAGGAGCCATCTACTACTGGAGAGGTAAGGATTATTCATTTTTACTGCCCGAAACCGGATGGTATCCCACGGCAGGTGCCGACTGCGGTTATGAATATCCCGAGAAAAAGAGGGTTTGTTTTTCAACATCGGATATAAGTATAACTGTTCCAAAAGGATATACAGCTTTAACGCAGGGTGAACTTGTTTCATCAGAAACTGATAAAGACGAATCGATATATAAATGGGTATCCGACAAACCCGTGCCAAAGTTTTCCATTAATTCCGGAAAATATAAAATTGCAAGTATTTCAAAAGATAATATTAATTATTCATTATATTACTCTCCAAGACATAACCAGAATATTTCTTTTTTCTCGGATGTTTCCGATTCATTGACAGCTTTAATTCATAAAAGACTCGCAGAATTCACGGATAGAACAGGTATAGATTATCCATATAAATCTGTTTCTCTTATCGAGGTCCCGGTGCAGACGGCGGAATTTTCAAAAAGCCTTTTCCAATCCGGTGTAAAGAATCAGCCCGGCATCTCGATGATGAAAGAAGGAGGACTGCTGACTGCAAATTTCAAAAGAACTTTTAAGCAGAATTTAGAAAGATTAAAAAGAAATCAAGGTGATACTGCAAGAGTAAAAGTAAAATTGGATATTCTTAATAGATATATTAGGAATATGGGGATTTTCGGAACACGTATTGACCATAATTTAATTCCGAATTATTGGGGATTCAGATTCGAACCAAAGGGAATTTTATATCCTTTGCTTACATTTGGAATGAATGACTTTGTAACAGAATGGATTACAGGTGCTCCGCCGACTACACCCAGAAAAATAAAACCGGGAAGGTTCGGTATCAATATGAATCAGGGCGGTGGGGAGGTCAACGTAAACATTTCAGGTATTGTGAATTCTTCAATAAGCTCTGATAGTTTGTACAAATTATTAGAAGAAAAATCATTAAGTGAGTTTTTACCGGAAGAAGATACTGATTTATTTAAAGCTGTAATTAAAGTTAAAGGGGAAGCTATGTTTAAAGCTCTGAGAGGGATGATGGGTGAGGAAGATTTTGGAGAATTACTAAAAACTTTTGTTACAAAGTATTCTTACAGTAATCCAACAATTGACGATTTCAAAAAAGAAGCAGAGAAAATTTATGAAAAAGATTTAAATGATTTTTTCAGTAATTGGCTTTATTCCACACGGATTCCCGGATTTCAGTTAAAAAATGCAGAAGCCTTCGAGATAGAATCTGAAATCCCTTCCTATCAGGTAGTCATCCGGTTAAAGAATGGAGAGGATGCGGAAGGATACGTTAATCTGCTGATTAGAACAGAAAAGGATAGAGTTACGAAATTTCTTGCTTTTAGCAGTTATGAGGAGAAGGAGATTAAGATTATTGTTCCCGATAAGCCGAAGGAGATAGAAGTGCAGCCGTTTTTTTCTCTGAATAGGGTAAGTTTCTCGGAAAGTATAAATATTGCAGAGCATAAAAAATTAAAAAAGGGGGAGGAGTATGTTAAGACAATTTCAAAGGAAACGAAAGAGCTGCCTGATGAGATAATAGTCGATAATCTTGACGAAAATTTCTATGTGGAAGACCTGACGGAAAAGAGCTTTTTCAGACCGGGTTCGGATAAATCAAAAAAAGAAGAATTAGAAACTATTGGAAGATTCCGTCGTCCTGGTAATAAATGGGGAGTGAGAATTGATAAATATGCTTATGGGAAGTACCGTCATACCTCGCTTGAAAAGAAAAAGGGTTCAGGGAAGCATATTGCTGTCTGGAAGGCTGATATATTGGAGCCTGGAGAATATTTTGTATATTATTATATAAACTACAATCTTATAAATAATTATTTAAAAAGAAGGATCGGTAAGTTTTACAAATTCAAAATTTATCACGATGACGGCGAGGAAAAACAACAGTTTGACGTAAAAAATTCTATTAGCGGCTGGAACGAATTGGGGAGTTTTCATTTCTCAAAGGGAGAGTATAAGGTTGAACTGTCGGATGAGTCTGACGGATTTATTCTCGCTGATGCTGTAAAATGGGTTAGAAAGCAGGGAATAGGGAAGAGGGAAAAGGCAATAGCCAATAGGGAGTAAGGTATATTCAACACTAAAAAGTATTATGAATTTATTTATAATTTTTAATCTGTGTAATCCGTGGTTAAAATCTGAGGTAATATATGAAAATTAAAGTTAACTTTATCTTGATACTAATAATTTTTATTTTTTCCGATTATGAGATGAACTTTTGCGAAACACCGATGGTTCTTACACTTGAGAAGAGTATTGAAATAGCTTTAAATAAAAGTTACAGCATCAAAACACTTAATGAGAGCGTAAGAAAATCAAATGAAACCCTTATAGCGGCGAGAGCTTCATTGAGGTCGTATGCAAATTTAAGTTTTGATGTTCCGAGTTATTCCGAATCGATTAACCAGATACTCGATGCGTTCACAAATAAAGATGTTTTTGAAAAGAAAGGGAGTTTTCAGAATCAGGGACAGATTGTAATCAGCCAGCCGTTTTCTACTAATGGAACTTTGTCGCTGGTAGGAACATATTTCAGAAATAACCTTTTCAATGACAGCAGAAGGCTCAATCCCCTGACTGGTGAAGAGTTCGGAAAATCGGAAAGCAAGTTTTTTTCAAATAATTTATATTTTAGATTTGTTCAGCCAATCTTTACGGCAAATACGCTTAAAATGAATATCGAAAGAGCCGAATTAGGATTTGAAGAAACGGAAAAACAATACAATAGATACCAATTGGCAATAGTTGCCGATGTTACAACCAGATTCTATGAGCTTTATCAGGCAAAAGAGCAGGTAAAAATAGATGAGAGCCGTGTAAAACAATCTGAAGATTCTTATCAAATGGCTGAAAACAGGTATCAAGCAGACCTTATCCCACAGGTTGAAGTTATGCAGCTCGAGGTAGAACTTGCAAGAAATAAAAATTTACTTGAAATGAGTATCGGAAATCTCAGAAGAATAGAAGATTCATTCAGGCATTTAATCGGACTGGATATTGAGCAGGAAATAGAAATTGCTGCCGAGCTGGATTATGAACCGATAACGATTGAACTCAACTATGCACTGAGTAGAGCGTTAAAATACAGGACAGAATTAAGAGTTGAAGAAATAAATATTCAAAGAAGTAAATTGAATGTGATAGATGCACAAAGCAAAAGTGAGTTTAAAGGCAATATTATTGCTACTTACGGTATTGACGGAACTGATGAAATATATAGAAACACTTTTAATGATTTTGACCTTACCCGGAGTGTGAGAATAAATTTTTCGGTGCCGATTTGGGATTGGGGAAGAAATAATGCAGAGGTGCAGGCGGCAATTGCCGACCAAAAAAATACGGAATATAAACTTGAAGATACGAAGGTAACTATAAAAGAAGAGGTCAGGGATGCAGTCAGAAAACTCGAAGAAAGCAAAAGCAGAATCGGGATAACGGAAAAAATTATCGAGCTTGCGGAAAAGACTTATGATATTACGCTCGAAAGATTTAAAAATGGGGATATAACTTCGAGAGATCTGGCGTTAGAGCAAAACAGTCTTACAAGTGCGAAAGTGGATTATCTTAATGCCTTGACAGATTACAAAAAGACTTTAATGAACATAACTATTGTTACAATGTGGGATTTTGAAAATGATAAATTAGCAGTAATCGACATTAAAAAATAAAACAACGAAGAACGCGAAGAAAATGTAGAAGCCAGAAGTCAGGAGTCAGAATTCAGAATAGAGAAAGAAGTTTTGCATAGCAGGATTAGCTTTTTTGCATTCTGTATTCTGTATTCTAATTTACAATTTATTAAATTAAGGAGTGGTGTTCGGGAAATGAAATTAAAAATATGGTTTTTGTTTGTAGCGATATTATTTATTTTAAACTGCGGAGGCAGAGAAAATACCGAAATGGAAATAATCGATGTTCCTGTAACGGTTGCCGATGTTGAAGCAGGGGATATCGAGGAATACGTATCATCTTTGGGAACTATAAGACCAATATCGGAGGCAGATGTAATAACGGAAGCAGCCGGATTTTTCAGTCTTGCTGTTGCATCGAAGTTAAAAATAACCGAAGGAGTCCGGATTAAAAGTAATCAAATAATTGCAAACCTTGAGAATCGCGAACTTGTGAACAATGCACGTGTCGAATCGAAAAAGAAAGCGATGGATACTGCCGAAAGGGAATATGAAAAGCAGAAAAGACTTTTTGAAAAAGGCGGAGTAACATTGAAAGAATTACAGCTTGCCGACCAGAACAGGGTCGATTCAAAATACAATTACGAAGCTTCACTGATAATGATGGATAAGCTCACCGTGAAAGCGACTATTTCAGGAATTTTAACCAAACTTGAAAAAATTACGGAAGGAGATTATGTTAATACCGGGACAACAATTGGAAAAATTATGAATTATGATAAAGTTTATGTGGAAGTGAATGTTTCCAACACTGATATTGCGAAAATAAATATTTCTCAAAAGACGAAAGTTATAAATTATGCGATTCCCGATGAAGAATTTATCGGAAAGGTTACGGAAATTAGTCAAACAATCGATTCTGAAAGCAGAACATACAAAGTAACAGTGTTAATCGATAATCCTGAAAGAAAACTGAGACCGGGTATGTTTGTGAAGATTGATATTGTAGTTAAATCAAAGGAAAATACAATTCTTGTTCCAAGACATCTTGTCTTAAATAGAAATAATAAAGATGTTGTATTTACGGTGGAAAAACAGAGGGCGATAATGAAAGAAGTCGTACTCGGTATAGAGGACAAAGAAAATGTTGAAATCTTAAGCGGACTGGAAAAAGGTGAAAGAATAGTTGTGAAAGGCTATGAAACGTTAAAAGATAAAACGAGAGTTGCTATTAGTAAATAAAAAAGAATGTAGAATGTAGAAGTCAGAATTAAAAAACCAGCTTATTATTCTTCCATTCCTGCTCTTAAATCTTAATTCTTAACTTCTGGCTTCTTACTTCTGTATTCTACATTCTATCTTAATTGAAAAATTGATGAATATACCACATTTTTCTGTAAAATATCCCGTTACTGTTGTAATGATAATTCTTGGAATAATCCTTCTCGGATTGATTTCATTAAACAGACTGGGAACCGACCTTCTTCCTGATATACACAGCCCAAAGATTGTAGTTACATTAAAATCCGGTGAAAAGCCTCCTCAGGAAATGGAAGAACAGTATGCTAAGGTTATAGAAGGACTTGTCAGTACTGTAAACAGGGTCAAGAAAGTAAGTTCTGTTTCAAGAGTTGGAGTAACTCAGGTTACCGTAGAATTTTTCTGGGATACCGATATGGATTTTGCTATGGTAGATATTCAAAAAAAGGTGGGCAGACTATCAGGAAATGAAGATGTTGAAGAATTAACCGTTGGAAAGTATGACCCGCAGGCAATGCCGGTAATGATATTAAGCATTATTGGTACGGAAAAGCAGGACCTTGATGAAATAAGAAGAAATGCTGAAACGATTGTCAAAAGAGAACTCGAGAGACTCGAGGGAGTAGCGGCTGTTACAGTCTCCGGGGGACTTGAAAAAGAGGTATTAATAGAGATTAATCCCTATCTCCTGGAAGCATACAGTCTGACTCTAAATGATGTGGTTGGCAGAATTAGCAGCTCTAATATAAATGCAAGCGGAGGAAGTATTAAGGATAAGGAAAAGGTTTATATTATAAAAGGAATTGGCGAATTTAGCAGTCTGATAGATATTGAAAATGTGACAGTAGGATACAGAGAAAAAGAGGTTTTAGGTGAAAAGGTACAGGCGCGGATTTATTCTGAAAATAGGGTTCCCGTTTTACTTAAAGATATTGCAAAAATCAGTATGGTATATAAAGAACGTGTAAGTTCTGTGAGGATTAATGGGATTCAATGTGTTGGATTATCAATTTATAAAGAGGCTCAAGCGAATACTGTTCGTGTAATTGAAACGGTTAACAAGAAACTTACCGATTTAAGAGCATCGCTGCCAAATTTAGAGATAAATACTGCTTCGGACCAGGCTAAATTCATAAATGCTGCAATAGGTGAAGTAAAACAAGTGGCTGTTTACGGAATAATTCTTGCCGTAATTATATTGTTTTTCTTTTTAAGAAATTTTATAACTACAGTAATTGTAAGTGTGGCAATTCCAATATCCATTATTGCTACATTCAATTTGATGTATTTTAATGACCTGACCTTAAATATAATGACTCTCGGAGGTCTGGCACTGGGTGCCGGAATGCTTATCGATAATTCCATTGTTGTTATAGAAAATATATTCAGACACCAGCAGCTTCGTGAAAATATGAAAGATGCTGCCGTAAACGGGACAGCGGAGGTTTCCGGTGCTATAGTGGCATCCACTATTACAACTGTCATAGTTTTTCTGCCGATTGTTTTTGTTCATGGTATTGCAGGCGAGTTGTTCAAAGAGCAGGCATGGACTGTTGCGTTTTCACTTCTATCATCTCTTCTGGTGGCGCTTATGCTTATTCCTATGCTTTCATCTAAGTTTTTGAAATTCAAAGGTGAAATAATTGCAGAAGAAATAAGATATCCGATGTACTGGAAAATTCTGGAAAAGGTTTTGAATAATAAGAAGTTTGTTATCATCGGTACTTTACTTTTATTGATAATTACAATAATGT
>SDBU01002874.1_pt1 | contig 22391 bp, 17 predicted proteins | sample 2277071 | NCBI WGS metagenome assembly SDBU01 (sample SAMN10397929, study PRJNA504765) | marine sediment metagenome | isolation source: marine sediment core GS08_GC12, 126 cmbsf | place: Arctic Ocean: Gakkel Ridge, Loki's castle | collected 2008 | reverse complement strand
ACCTCTGCCTCTCTTTCTGACTCATTGCTATAATGTCCTTTCTCATAATGGGGACATTTTAACACAGCAGTTAGAGGGGACATTTTCATTAAGCTAACACACTAGGCCGATGATAGCTTGACAAAGTTACGAATCTCTAGTAAATGGGGAAGCCATGGCAATTTCCCTTTGTAAACAGGCTGGACTCATGCAAGCCGCGCCAGCGTCGTGCAAATTAGCCAGGGTATTCCACAACCTCTTCCTATTACACCTCTTCTTTGTGAATTCCATAAAAATATTGCCAAGTGCTTTTTCTGCGGAGGAATAATATGATGCAAAAATTTCCTTACCTTTTTACCGAACTGAAGATAGGCCCAGTAACAGTGAAAAATCGGATTTACTTCCCACCCCATGGCACTGGATTTCTGGATCACGTAGACCAACAATATGCATTACCAGGTGAGAGGTCAGCTTATTACTTGGCCGAAAGAGCTAAGGGTGGTGCCGGTCTGGTATTCCTGGACCTGCAGACATATCATCCTACCTCAAACTACGGTGCAGCCAATCACTTCTCCTGTGCTTGGATGGAGGAAATAGTGCCACGATACCAGATGATAGCGGATATGGTCCATGCTGAAGGTACCAAAATCTTTGCCCAGCTTATTCATGTGGGTGGCAATGCCCCGCCATATGGACCTGATGACCCAACTGAGGTATGGGTGCCTTCGGTTATTCCTGGAATTATGATGTACAGCCGATATGGGGGCAATTATGGGATGCCGAAGGAAATGGAGAAAGAAGATATAGAGGAACTCCTCTCGGGCCTAAGACAGACTGGGATAAATGCTAAAAAAGGCGGCCTTGATGGTGTAGAGATTCATGCCTGTCATGGATATTTATTATGTGAATTCTTGTCTCCATTAACAAACAGGCGCACTGATGAATATGGGGGCAGTCCGCAGAACCGCATGAGGCTGTTGATAGAGTCTATAGACACTTTACGTGAAGCTGTCGGTGAGGATATTGTAGTCGGCGTAAGGATCTCCGGCGATGAATTTACGCCTGGCGGATTAACCCTAGACGACAATAAGATAATAGCTAAAGCAGTAGAAGACACCGGCAAGGTGGATTATATAAGCGTGAGTGGAGGCTCAAACTGGACATTGGAAGGCACTGCTGGCATAGCTGCACCGAGCTTTGTGCCACCTGGATTTCTGGTACCATTTGCGGCAGAAATAAAAAGGACTGTTAGTATGCCCGTGTTCTGCGTTGGCAGAATTAATGACGCGGTGCTTGCCGAGAAGATCTTGGCCGAAGGTCAAGCCGATATGATAGGAATGGCAAGGCCTTTGTTAGCTGACCCTGAACTGCCGAAGAAAGCCCTTGAGGGAAGGACAGAGGATATACGGCCCTGTGTGGCCTGCATGCAGGGATGCATGGGACGCTTCCTCCGAGGTTTGCCGGTAACCTGCGTTCACAACCCGGCCGGAGGAAAGGAGAAGAGGCTGGGCTTGGGAACACTAAGGCCAGCTGAGAAAGCGAAGAAAGTGATGGTTATTGGCGGAGGACCGGCTGGCCTGAAAGCGGCTGAGATCAGTGCCTGCCGAGGGCACGAGGTAGTTATCTATGAAAAGGAGAATGAATTAGGGGGGCAGGTTAGACTTGCGGCATTGACGCCAAGCCGACAGGAATTTGGTAATATCACCGACCATTTGTCAAAGCAAGTGCAGAAGCTCGGCATAAAGATAAATTTGGGCCAGGAAGCCACGGCGGATACAGTGGATGCGGAAAAACCAGGTGTAGTAATCGTGGCCACAGGATGCGAACCTTTGCGTACTTTCTTCAATATCAGGAAGTTTGTCGAAGAGCCGGTAAAAGGCATTGACCAAAACAATGTGGTTACTATATGGGACATATTGCTGCGAAAAACGGATGTTGGTCAGAGTGTGATAATAGTGGATGGCGAAGGCCATTATCGAACGCTGGCTGTAGCCGAACACCTGGCAGGCCAGGGCAGAAAAGTCCGTATACTGACGCCTACCCGCGCCTTAATATCTGAGGTAATAAACACAGTCGACGGACTCATGATGTTTCGTAGACTTAGAGAACAAAAGGTAGTGCTTACTCCTTCAGCCATGGTCAGAGAAATATCTGGGAATAGGGTCATTACCTCAAATGAAACGATTGAAGGCGTGGATACAGTTGTGTGGGCAATCGGCTGCAAAGCGAATGACAAGCTTTACTTTGCTCTAAAGGGCAAAGTAAAACAATTATATAGAGTGGGTGACTGTGTGGCGCCTAGACTCATTGACTCTGCCATATGGGAAGGGGAGATGGTAGGCAGGAAAATATAAGTATATCTGGAAGAAAGCGACTATTATCGAAGTACTCGATACGATAGCTCTCAGCGAGACACTCGCCTAGAGAATTTCGCTGAAATCCCGTCTGGCATCAAAGGGCGTTGCCTGGCAGTCTGGTGTGAAATGTGAAGAAGTCATGGATGAGGGCATAGCGATAACAGACGTCACAGGGAAAAGAAAGATTATCGAAGCTCATAATATAGTGGTGGCTGTGGGCTTACAAAGTCGGAGAGAGCCAGCTGCGCTGCTAACTGGGAAGGTCAGCGCTATTTACACTGTTGGTGATTATGTCACCCCGCGCCGAATTGTTGATGCTAAGGAGGAAGATGCCCGTATGGGGTTGTAATTGTGAGGGATGAATAAGACAAGCAACTTTGCCTTGAAAGAAACGCTCAAGGGGGCGGAATGCATATAGGTCAATTAATTCAATTTAGAAAGGAGACTAAAGGTGGCCACGAATTTTAAGTATTTGTTTACCCCCTTACAGATGAAATCAGTAGAGCTAGCGAACAGGATATTCCAAGCGGCTCACTCACACGGATACGATGATCACATTGAAAATTATGGAATTCCTGGCGAGAAAGAGGTGCATTATCAAGTCGAACGGGCGAAAGGCGGTGCCGGGCTCCTTATAATGGGAGAACAAATTGTGCACCCCACTTCAGGAGACACCGGCGGGCTGAGAGATGTACCCTGCGGTTACAGAGAGGAGATCATTCCTCGCTACAAGAAGATTGCCGAGGCAGTCCATGTCTATGCAACTAAGATATTCTCGCAGGTATCTCACGTTGGGGTTCAGGCATCGGGAGACCATCAAGATGACCTCCAGCAAGTTTGGGTGCCATCAAATATTCCTGGCTTTCTTTCCTTTGCCAATGCCAAGGAAATGGAGATTGAAGATATCCAGGAAGTCATAGAGGGGTTTGCTAAAGCAGCGCGGAATGCCAAGGAGGGGGGGCTTGACGGTGTTGAAATTCATGGCGCCCATGGTTATCTGCCGCATGAATTTCTTTCACCTGTGGCCAATAAGAGGCGTGACAAATATGGGGGCGATCTTCGGGGGCGGATGACGTTCCTTATGGAAGTTGTCCACAGTGTTCGGGAAGCAGTGGGAGAGGATTTTGTCGTTGGCGTTAGGATAAATGCCGATGATTTTATGCCAGGTGGGATTACTCTGGATGATGCTAAAGAGGTGGCTATGACACTTGAGGGAACCAATAAAGTTGACTATATCAGTATGAGTGCCGGGACTCTATGGACGGCAAGATCCGCCGGCGCCATGATATCAACCTACCTGTATCCTCCTGGTTTTCTGATTCCATATGCAGGGGCAATAAAACAGGTATTAAAGAAAATTCCGTTATTTGGCGTTGGGGCGATCAATAGCCCAGAGCTTGCGGAAAGAATACTGGCCGAAGGTCAAGCCGATATGGTGGGCATGACGAGAGCCCTGATTACAGACCCTGAGCTGCCGAAGAAGGCGCGAGAGGGAAGAGTGGATGATATTCGGGGTTGCATACGCTGTTTACAAGGCTGCTTGTTAAGAGCGGCTTCTTCGATACCAATGGGTTGTGTACATAATCCGGCGGTTGGCAGAGAAAAGAGATTAGGGATCGGAACCCTTAAACCAGCCGAGAAGAAAAAGAAGGTAATGGTAATAGGCGGAGGTCCGGCTGGACTAAAGGCTGCTGAAATCGCTGCACTGAGGAACCATAGGGTGGTTCTCTACGAGAAAGAAGGTTACCTGGGCGGTCAGGTCAAGCTGGCCTCTATCGCGCCATTGAGGCAGGAATTCGGGGAGGTTGTGCGTTATTTAGAGGTACAGGTGAAGAAACTGGGGGTAGAGGTTAAACTATCCCAGGAAGCCGATGAGGAGACGGTCAGGGCTGAGCAGCCAGATGCTGTGGTGGTCGCCACCGGTTGCGTGCCCATTCGTAGTCTGTTTCTCACCGACCAGTTCATTGAGGTCATGATTCCCGGTGTTGAGCAAGACAACGTAATGAGCCTCTGGGATGTTCTAAGAGCAAAAGAAAAAGTGGGTAAAAAAGTGGTTATCGTGGTGAATACGGACATGCATCCCCGGAACCTGGCGGTTGCCGATTACCTGGCAGGTGATAAAGATAAGAGGGTGGAAATAATAACGAGTACCCGCAGTGTCTTTCCGCAGAGGATACACCCCTTTGAGACATCTGCACTGGCAAGGAGGATAAGGGAGAAAGGCATTATCACCCATCTGTCCACCCAGGTCAAAGAGATCATGGGCGACAAAGTGATCATTCAAACTGGCGGAGATGGTAAGGGTGTAATTGGCGAGGTGGATACCATCGTTTGGGCCACCGGGGCCAAGGCAAATGACAGCCTCTATTTCGAGCTGAAAGGCAATGTCAATGAATTATACAGGGTAGGAGACTGTGTATCCCCACGCTGGGTAGATTTTGCTGTCTGGGAAGGAGAAATGCTGGGGAGATCCTTATAGGATGAAACCTTATGAAGGATGAAATTTGGGTTGTCGCTGACCATGAGGCGGGCGAGCTGAACGAGGTTACTATTGAGATACTCGGTGAAGCCCGTGACTTGGCTCGGCGCCTGGATGGGAAGGTCTGTGCCGTAGTCCTGGGCCATAAGGTGCAAGAGGTTGTTGAGACCTTGGCCAGCTACGGGGCTGATAAGGTCTACCTCGCTGAGCATGAATTGTTGGCTCACTATGTGACCGATATCTATACACAGGCAATGGCTGACCTTGCCCTCCAGTGGCAACCGTCAATTATGATTTTCGGAGCTACGGCTAACGGCAGCGACTTAGCCATCAGGCTGGCAGCTCAACTCAGAGTCCCGATAGCTACTGATTGTGTCAAGCTCGAGCTAAATCAGGACAGCGTATTAATAGCAACCAGGCCATCTTATGGAGACCAAGTTTATATAACCCTTGCTTTTACTGGCAACAAACCGTACCTAGCGACAATGAGACCGGGGGTTATCGGGACTGAGCAGCAAGACATTTCCCACACTGCAGAAGTTGTAACGATTGAACCCGCTATTGATCCTAGGGTTGCTCGGACAAAGCTTAGGCGAAGATTCAAACCTGACCCGGCAACGCTCCATCTGACTGAAGCAGAAATGATAGTAGCTGGTGGCGGTGGTGCCAGCACCATGGAAGATTGGTCTTTGATTGAAGATTTTGCCCACAATCTGGGTGCATCGGTGGGAGGCTCCCGAGTTGCTGCAGACCTCGGTCTCATATCGGCCGAAAGGGTGATAGGACAAAGCGGCGTTTACGTTGCCCCAAGTTTATATATTGGGATTGGAATCTCCGGAGCCACCCACCACACACAAGGGATGAAGGGTGCCAAGTCAATCATCGCTATCAATAAAGATCGTGCTGCTCCGATCTTCAACATCGCCGACTTAAAAGTGATCTCTGACCTGCACCAACTGCTCCCTGAGCTTAATGAGGAAATCCGTCGGGCTAGGGGCAAATCTGTCAAAGAGACGGCGGGTTGATTTATGACTCACCAACCTATTTGTGAGAGATAGCTGATGCATACGATTGTCTGTGTCAAGCAGGTTTTGGATACTCGAGTACTGATAAAGGTTGAAGATGGGCGAATTGTCCAGAAGGAGCCGAGCTCGGTGAAGATTGCCAATCCTAAAGACATTGCCGCCGTAGAGGAAGCCATGCACCTTAAGGAATTATTTGGTGGTGAGGTCACCGCGATAAGCGTGGGGGATGAGGAGGTGGGGAGCGTTCTATATCAATGTTTAGCCCGAGGAGTGGATAGAGCGATACATGTTTTCTGCCCCAGTGTCCATAGCTTGGATGCCTTCTCCATATGCAGCTCAATAGGTAAGGTTGTGAGCGGGCTACGCTATGACTTGATTCTCTGCGGTGATAGAAGCCATGATGAGGGTAGAGGCTATATGGTGCCTTTCCTAGCCAATTTCTTGGGTTGTCCCCAAGCGACGAAGGTAGTGAAAATAGAGTTCAATCCCGAACAACATGTGGCTACAGTCTGGCGTCAACTGGAGAGAGGCTGGCGTGAAGAGGTAGAATGTCGTCTTCCGGCAGTTTTTGGGATAGAAAGAACCGCTCATGAACCAAGGTACGTATCAGTCTTCTCCCGTGAGGCAGTGTTGACCAAGCAGGTAAAGCTCCTGGAAGCTGAGGTTCCCGGAAAAGGAGAACAATTTGGAGCCTCTCTTCAGGTGGTGGAGGTGACTCCACCGCGGCCACGCACCAAAAAGACTTTTGTGCCAGATGCTAGTCTATCACCCGAGGAACGCTTTCAGCTCCTCCTATCTGGAGGTGCCACCCCCAAGAAAAGCAGCGACTCTATCGAGGGAGCACCCGGACAAGTAGCGAGGGAGGTTGTCGATTTTCTTAAAAACGAGGGCTTCATACACCCCAGTGGACCGAATAACTCGTCATGTGCATAGTCCCGCGTCTCAAAAATTTCATATCCTAAAATAGCAATATGAAATGCCAAAAAAGCGACTGCATTTAAACCACTCGACAGGGACGCGGAAATTCGAATATCGAAGCACGAAATAAATCCAAATGACAAAAAACTCAATTACAAAAACGGATCAATCCCGTATTTGTTTTGAATTCCTGAACCTGTCACGAGCAGGTTTTGAACATTCGGATTTTGATATTGTTTCGGATTTCGGATTTCGATATTCGAATTTTAGCAACTACTATAACGCTCTCTCGGCATGTTGAATTGCCAAAATGGAGTATTTAACTATCTAATGTCGGTTAGTTTTATGTAGGTGAAAGGCTTTGATACAACCTAATAGCACTATTGGCATAATCTTGGTAGTTATCTTCGCCTCCGTGTCATTGTCCTTCTTTCTCTCAGCTCTCTATCAACGCTATCGCCTTCTCCAGATAGGAAGAGAAGAAAGCAGGTTCAATCACGTCCCGAGGAGACTAGCCGCACTAATACCCCTGGTTTTAGGGCAATGGACCTTGCTTAAAGGCGTAAAACTGAGCGATCGAGCCGGGATAACTCATTTCTTTATCTTTTGGGGTGGCATTGCTTTCGTCTTTGGCTACGTGTTCTTTGTCTTCGGTTCTGCTTTTAGCGATAATTTTGCAACGAGACTATTAGGCCAAAGTGGCGCCACAGCGCTTTCTTTTGCTGCTGATATCCTTGGCATTCTAGCCCTAATCGCCGTAATTTGGGGGCTTATCCGACGTTTCGTGGTGAGACCGGAAAGGCAAACTGCAAGCACAGCATGGCTCTATTTCTCTGGCACGATAACAGTTCTCCTGTTGACCTATTTTATGATGGAAGCACTCCACATTATGGCGAGCGACACTGCTTCTGTCCTGCAGTTTCCAGTAGGAGTACCATTGGCTAATGCCCTGTCAGGGCTAAGTCTCACCAGAAATCAGGCGCAGGTGTGGCACACTGCATTATGGTGGTTTGAGTTTGCTGTCATCAGTGTTTTTTTGATTAATAGCCGTTACTCAGAGCACATGCATGTCATTGCCGCCCCGGTCAACTTCTTCTTTAAGTCTCTCAAACCAAAGGGTGAGTTGAAGTCCATCGGCACGGAGATTGCCAAGAAATTCGCTACTCCAACCATTGAGAACCTCACCTGGAAGGAGCTGCTCGATAGCCTTACCTGCATCGAATGCGGGAGATGCCAAATGGCCTGCCCTGCTTACTTAAGTGGCAAAGTGCTTAATCCAAAAGAAGTGATACAAGGCATAAAGAAGCAGCTGCTAAAGAGAGGCCCGTCTTTGCTGAACAGAAGGCCGAACGGAGATGAAATGGTCTTCGGTGAGACTGGGGAAGGCATTTCTGAAGAGGCTGTCTGGGATTGCACTACCTGTGGCGCCTGTCAGCAACAATGCCCAGTTGCTATTGAGCACGTAGATTCATTTATAGACTTACGGCGCCAACTGGTGGAAAGGGGCAACATAAGCTCAAGCAGACGCATCGCCCTTGAAAACATACACACATTGGGGAATCCCTGGGGACAATCGCAAACTGCCCGGTCAGACCTGACCAGCCAGTTAAAATTACCGCAGATTCAGGAAGAAGGGGCAGCCGAGTTCCTGTACTGGATAGGATGCTCAAGCGTTTACGATGAGCGTGCTCGCAATATAACCCAAGCAGTATCAAGCTTACTGTACAAAGCGGATATTAAGTTTGCTGTCCTGGGAGCTGAGGAAAAGTGTTGTGGGGACCCGTCTCGACGTATGGGAGATGAGGGGCTATTTCAACAGCGAGCCTCAGCAAATATAGAGACCTTAGAGAAATACAAAGTCAGGCGCATTATAGTCCATTGCCCGCATTGCTATAATTCATTAAAAAATGAATATCATCAGCTTGGCGCTGACTTCGAAGTAATACACCACTCTGAACTCATTCTGGACCTGATTAATATGGGGAAGATCACTCTTACCAGACCACTAGATTACAGATTAACCCTTCATGACCCCTGTTACTTGGGACGCTACAACAATCTATATAGTACCCTACGGCAAGTGATAAGGGCGAACCGAGAAATAAAGCTCATTGAGATGAAAAATAACCGGGAAGAGGGTTTCTGTTGTGGAGCTGGGGGAGGTCATCTCTGGATGCCGGGAGGAAAGGGCAGCCGGATGGAAAATATGAGGCTGGAGCAGGCTCAGGAAGTCGGCTCGCAGGTCATTGCTACCGCTTGTCCCTATTGCGTCATAATGCTCGATTCGGCTGCGTCCACTATGGATGCCAGCCGAACAAAAGTTATGGACATCGCAGAGTTAGTAATGGAAGCCGTTTGAACCAAACTGCGGTTCCAGCCAAAGGGAGGTCATCTATTGTGCGAAATGCCAATGGAATAATCCCACGGCTCTGGACTTGAGGCGTTCACAACTATTGCTTTTGGTATCTTGACAATTTGATCTGGTCTGGCTATGTTGCCGTCATGGACACACCGACCAAAGAAGCTGATGTCTTCCAGGTATAGTGCCAAACCTTCGCGAGAATCAGCCAAAGCCAATACGTGTCGGTTATTGAATCTTAATGAATAGACGGAAATGAACAAAGAATATTTTGAAGACAAATTCATACCTGCGGTAGGGAAAAAGGTCACCCTTCAGGCCTCAGAAGAAATTGGAAAGAAGACAATAAGGAGATTTGCCCAGACCGTTGGTGACCGCAATCCCCTATATTCAGATGAAAAATACGCCAGAAAGAGTCGCCAAAGGGGAATCATTGCACCACCTACACTGATTTTCGAGCTATGCTATGACCTGGGAGAGGATATAGATGAGGAAACGGGTCTGCAGCTGGGGTTCGAAAGGTACTTAGGGTATCCCAAGAATATACAGCGCCTGGGAAACGAATATGAAATCTTGGAGGCAGTTCACCCTGATGATATTATAACTGCTAAGCGCAAGATAATCGAGGTTAGTGAAAAAGAGGGCAAGAGTGGGAAGTGGATTTTTGTAACCTCCGAGATACTCTATACTAATCAAAGCGGCAAGCTTCTGGGCATTAATAAGGAAATGCTGGCTTGCCGCTATTAGGGGCAAGGACTGTGGGTTACGATGATATAGAAATAGGCTCTAAAATACCAATATTGGTAATAGACATATCCTTAGTACAGATGGTGATGTATTGTGCTATTACTTGGGACTTCGCGCGGCTTCATTATGACCCCCAATTTGTCAAAAAATTTGGATTGACTAGACCCGTTGTTGACCCGCAAATGCATGGTGCCTTCGCGGCAAGAATGTTGTCAGACTGGATTTCAGACTCGGGCAGAATTAGAAGGTTGAGCCTGAAATATAAAGCACCCTGTTATTTAGAGAATACCATAACGTATGGTGGTGAAGTGGTAAATAAATCCACTGAAGGTGATGCGAAATATATAGATTGTGATTTAACTGCTGCGAATGAAAAGGGGGAACAGCCTATTGTAGGAACAGCAAGCATCTTATTTTATTGATACCAAAAAGTTATAGCGATGTGGGTCTAAATACGGCAAGCAGAGAAATAAGACGGGCAAGCAAAGGATATAGCGATGGAACAACTCTTGCTAAAAAACAGACGGGAAGGTAAAGGATGAAGAAGATTTACAGCAGCTTCGAGCAACCTATATCTGACATTCCTGATGGGGCATCCGTGATGATGATGTCATTTATCGGTCCTGGCGGAAGTCCACAAAACCTTATCATGGCCTTAAAAAATCTGGGTGTAAAAAACTTGGATGTTTATGCCTGTGCTAACTTTGGGATTAGCGGTGCACTCAAAAATAAACCTGGATACAGGAAATATGTTCAGCCCGACATTTTAGTGGGAAACGGGCAGGTCAACAAGGCTCATGTGACCTGGGCAAGAGCTGTAACCGGAGAATATTCCGCCTTAGAGCAGGCGGCGCTTTCTGGAGAGGTGGAGGTGGAGATGATTCCCCTCGGCGTATACGCTCACCGGTTAAGGGCTGGTGGAAGTGGTGTCGGCGCTTTTTACAGCCCCGTCGGTGTTGGCACAGTCTATGAACGAGGCAAGGAGAAGCGGGTTATCAATGGCAGAGAGTATTTGCTGGAGTATCCTATTAGGGCCGATTTTGGCTTTGTCCGTGCTTACAAGGCAGATAAGATGGGCAATCTAATATATCGAGGTACAGCCCGGTGTTTTAACCCCCTTATTGCCAAAGCCTGCGATATCACTATAGCCGAGGTAGATGAAATTGTCGAGGTCGGGGAACTTGACACTGAGCAAATTGTTACGCCAGAAATCTATGTTGACCGTATCGTAGAGATTCCCGAGGGAGGTCTAAAATGAGGGAACGGCTGAATGAAGAAGCAATCGCTATGAGAGTAGCTAAGGAGCTTAACGACGGAGAATATGTAAACTTGGGCTTTGGTATTGGGAGTATGGTGCCGAATTTCATACCGCCGGAGAAGACGATAATCTTCCACAGCGAGAATGGAACCCTTGGCTACGGGAAAGTCTTGACCCTGGATGAACCAGAACTAATGGACTACAATCTCATCAATGCCGGGGCGCAATATATACTTCCCAAGCCCGGCATGAGTCTCTTTGACATTGCCGAAGCCTTTGACGCCATCAGGGTGGGGAGGGTAAGCACCACAGTTCTTGGTGCCCTTCAGGTTTCGGAAAAAGGAGATTTAGCCAATTGGTCTCCTGATCCAAATGTGTCAGTAGGCAACATCGGTGGAGCTATGGATATGCCGGTAGGGGCCAAAAGAGTAATTGTGGGTATGACCCATACCACCAAAAAGGGCCAGCCAAAAATTGTCAAGAAATGTACCCTCCCCCTCACAGCGCCTCAATGTGTTGATATTATCATCACGGATGTCGCCATGATTGAAGTAGCTGCCGAAGGACTCATCCTGAAGGAGTTTGTTCCAGGTTGGACAGTGGAGGAAATACAGGCAATTACTGAGCCCAAACTGATCATTTCTCCTGATTTAGAGGAGATGGAATTGATCTGAGAGGCGCAACGATGTCAGAAGGCATTTAAGAGATATTCTGCCGAGCTCGCGATATGGATTATGCCAGCGCCCTAGCCTTTCAACCAATATGTGTGTTGACATGTTGGCCAGCATCTGGTAGCCTCTTGTTCCCTTGAACCGCATATTGTCAGAATAAGTGGTTCAGTTTAGATCCCCTAGGAATTGGCATCGAGCGAGTGTCCCCAGTGCCATATTTGTTTCTCAAGATACTGACACGTGAAAGACTTAAATAGGAGATGGCAAATGCCAGTGACACAAGAGCATGCTTTGGTAACCCCTGAATTAATTAAGAGAAGGCAAGAGAGAAGTTTCAAGCCTTTTTATCCTAAGGATATATACTTTAATACCCAGGCAACTTGGGATACTATCAGACACTTCGCTGATGGGTTAGGGGACACCAACCCCCTGTTTAGAGACAGAGAATATGCGCGAAATACGAAATACGGCCGTATTATCGCTCCTCCCAGTTTTCTCTATTCAGTCCGATGGCTCTCACCAGGAAGAGGCTTTACCGGAGTTCACGGGTGGTATTCAGGAGGAGAATGGGAATGGTATCGGCCAATTTATGAGGGAGATGAATTCAAAGTGGTCTGCGTTCTCCTGAACCAAGATGAAAAGGCCGGGAAAATGGGCAAGGGCAGAACCTGGATAGACTACTCACTCGTTCTCTATGTAAATCAAAATGATGAAATCATGGGTGGAGAGAAGGGCTACAGCATTTTTGCTGAAAGATCAAGGGCAGGAAGTGCAGGCAAATTCAAAGGGATACCCAAATCTTTGTATACTGAGGAGGAACTCCAGTCAATCTATGACATGTATGAAAAGGAAGAGGTAAGAGGCTCCCAACCAAGATACTGGGAAGACGTAGAGATGGGAGAAAAAATTGGTCCCATGATTAAAGGGCCATTAACAGTTAGGGATATAATTACCTGGATGATGGGAGGAGGCTCTCAATTTTATAAGGCGCATAAAATCGCCTATGATTGGATAAAAAGACATCCTGGCGGGTTAATGAGCGTTAAAGAACTTGGCGAAAGAGATATTCCCGAACTTGTCCACATTTTCGATGCCTACGCGCGAGAGATCGGCGTTGAACGTGCCTATGACTATGGCTGCCAGAGGATGAGCTGGCTTTGTAATCTGTTTACGAACTGGATAGGGGATGAAGGTTTCTTATGGAAAATGAAGGGCGATTTGAGAAGCTTTAATATGGTGGGTGATACGACTTACTACGAGGGTAAAGTTGTAAGAAAATACATAGATAACGGCAGGTGCTGCGTGGATTTGGAAGCCTGGGCTAAGAACCAGAGGGGGGAGATTAGCATGGCTCCCCAGGTTTCAACGGCGCTTCTCCCTTCAAAGGAACACGGCCCGGTTATATACCCTGACCCGCCCGCTGAAAGAATCAAATGGGTTAAAGAGGCAAGGCCTTTAGACCAGATTCTGGGGAAGTCATAAACTTGCATCGAAAACCAGGGAAGGAAAGAAAAATAAGAAGGGAGGATAATACCATGGAGAAAACGTTTTCGCACCTCTGCGAGCCCATCAAAATCGGCAATGTAGAACTCAAGAATAGGATGGTGGCAAGTCCCATGGTCGGTCTCCTCGCCAGCGAGGATGGTTATGTAACCGAACGCATGCTCGAGCTTTACCGGCAGAGGAGCGAAGGTGGCTTTGCCTTGGTGGTGGTGGAAGCAACTGGAATCAGGAAGGAAGCGAGGGTAACCGCCAGAATGCTCCTGGCAGACCACCCCAGATGCCAAATAGGACTTGCCGACCTTGCCAGCGTTATTCATGAGGCCGGGGCCAAGGCAGCCATCCAGCTCGCTGACCCGGGTGGAAATGCTGATTCGTCATGGATGGGGGTGCCCTCCTGGGCACCATCAAATGTAACCCTCAGAACCTGGGTAGCACCGCCGAAAGAGATGACCGAAGACGAAATCGAGCATACGATAGACTGCTATGTAAAATCGGCAGTCATATGCCGCAGGGCAGGTTATGATCTGATTATGCTCCACGGCGCTCATGGCTTCCTTATTCACCAATTCTTCACCCCATATTTGAACAGACGCACAGATAAATGGGGAGACCCGGCCTTCTATGCCACGGAGGTAATCAGGCGGATAAAGGAAAAGGTAGATTGTCCGGTTTATATAAGGATAAGCGGTGACGATTTCCTGGATCGGACGCCCCCCGAGAGAGTGCGAGCTTTCGCTACCACATACACAACGGATCCTGACCATAGCAGAGGTACAGCAACCCTTGAGCATATGCTGAAAACAGTCCCCCGTCTAGTAGAGGCAGGGGCAGACGCCATTGACGTTTCGGGAGGCACGGGAGCTTCGATGGATGATTACTGGCTAATTCAGCCGCTCTATAAACCAATGGGGGTGATCGTATACCTGGCTGAGGCCATCAAGAAGGTGGCAAAGGTTCCCGTGATTACAGCAGGAAAGTTAATGGACCCAAAGCTTTGTGAACACATCATCGCCAGGGGTAGAGCCGACATTGTCTCCTTTGGGCGGGTCTCTTATGCGGACACGGATTTCGCCAGGAAAGCCATCGAAAACAGGCCCAAGGATATAAGGATGTGCACCGCATGCGATTATTGCACCGCAGTTATGGTCTTTGGGATGTCAAGCGTTAGATGCGCGGTAAATTATGCGCTCGGCAGGATGCCATACGAGTATGAGTTAAAGCCGGCCACTACGCCTAAGAAGGTTTTGGTGGTGGGAGGTGGGGTCGCCGGAATGGAGGCAGCCAGGGTGGCTTTTTTAAGAGGACACGATGTAACCCTCTATGAGAAGGAAAACCAGTTAGGCGGAACTATAGCCAGGCTAGCCAGCTGCATACCCCGCCTCTATACGAAAAACTTAAACAATGCGGTAAAATGGCAGGTCCATCAGTTGGAAAAACTACGGGTCAAAGTGAAGCTAGGAAAAGAAGTAACCCCTGACTTATTCGAGTCGGAAAAACCGGATGTCGTGATAATAGCCACTGGAGCTCGACCTGATGTTCCGCAGGATGTCCCAGGGGTTGACCAACCAAACGTAGTCATCCTGGACGATTATCTCACTGGAAAAAGGTCTGATATCGGAATGAGCGTGGCGGTGGTGGGCGGAGACAATGGAGCCGAAGTCGCCTACTCGTTAACCAGAGATGGGAAGAAGGTCACCCTGATAGAGAAATCGAAACGGGTGGGTAGAGCTCCCTATTTGATGGCCCGCTGGCCGCTCCTCCTTGACCAATTAAGAGAAGCGGGAGTCAAGATCTTGACGGAAACCGTGTTAAAGAACATAAAGAATGACGGCGTGGTTGTGGCTGACAAAGAGGGTAAAGAACGGCTAATCGAAGTGGACACCGTGCTCTTAGCGCTTGAACGGGTGCCCAATAGTGAATTGCCGGAACAACTGAAGGGGAAGGTTCCAGAGCTTTATCAGGTCGGTGACTGTGTTGTACCAAAGCATCTACAGAATGCCATTCATTCAGCTTACCACACTGCTCGGGAAATATGATATTGCATAACTGCTTGGAGCAAGGTGCTTCACCAGATCTAGAATCTGGGATAAACAGCACTAATGGAGAAAAAAAATGAGTACAGACATTGCGGAACCGCTGGTGGAGTTCATCACTAAGACCAAACTTGAGGATATTCCAAAACGGACCTTGGAGTTCGTGAAGGGGCTCGCCCTAAAAACTGTTTCGGGCATATTAGCCGGATCTACCATGCCAACTGGTAAGAAAATGGCCGAATACATTAAAGGGCGTAAGTCAAGCCCGGAAGTTGGAATCGTGGGCTACGGATTTAAGGCCTCTCTGTGGGATGCCGTGCTTGCCCATACGATGTTTGCCCATCACAGCGAATTGGAAGACGATAGGTTTGGCGGTGGGGCTTCCTGGGACATTACGGTTTTCCCCATAACCTTTTCACTGGCTGAAAGGGGAGACCTGTCAGGAAGAGAATTTTTAGAAGCTTCAGCTATTGGCCTTGAGGTTCACTGCAGGACATGTCTCTTTCCAACGGAACATGTGGGACTTCAGATGGTTCCTGGAGCTGTTGGTCCGGCTGCAGCGGCAGCCAAAGCCTTTGGTCTGGACAACGATAAAACGACCTGGGCACTGGGATTATCCATGTCGGCAGCGCCCCTATCCTTTCTGAATTTCGGTACCGATGCTCACTACTTCGAATCGGCCATGCAATCCCTGCAGGGTCTTATAGCCGGTGAAATGGCTCGGGCGGGTATGAATGGCAATCCGGCCATCGGAAGATTCCTCTCCTACTTGCTTGGAAAAGAAAAGGTCAAGCCCGAGGCCGTTATCGAGGACCTGGGCACCAGATGGATTCTTGAAGAGATCTGGGTCAAGAAATATCCCTGTTGTTTTGGGACTCATCGACAGATTGACGCCCTGCTTGAGCTGATGAGGGATAACAACCTCACCTATGAACAAATAGAGACCGTGGAAGTACACATAAGCCGGGTTGACAAAATCCTAGATCGCCCGGAGCCCAAGACTTTGGGCGACCTCCAATTCAGTTTCCAGCATGTCTTAGCCGCGGCAATGATTGACAACGACGTAAATCTAGGACACTTTACCCCTGAAAGGGTGGATGATGTGGCGTTAAGGGAGGCTCGGCAAAAGGTAAAAGTAAGCGTTCACTACGATTGGCCTTCAGGAACCATGGAATCACCAGCTGTAATTGACCTCGTCCTAAAGGATGGGAGGAAGCTCACCAAAGAGAGGCAGTATGCCATCGGGTCACCAAAGGAACCCTTAACCAAAGAGCAATTCCGACATCTTTACCGCAAATTTACCCAAGGAATACTCGACGATGAACAAGTTGAGCAAACCGCAGATCAGATTTTGAACCTGGAAGGGATCGAGAATGTAAAAACACTCATGAATGTGCTCACGTTTGGTCCGTTCTTAACGCACGCCAAACACTAGATTTAGACAACATCAGGGCCTTATGCAGGCGGCAATATGTCGGCAGCTTTAGCGAATGTCCCTTTTCAAGACAAAAGGCCATACAGAATAAAGCGAATAGCCGGGAACATGACAAAAGGTGTCATGTTTAGCCAAATCACTTTGCTAACATCACCGAACGAATTCGATTTCTGTGATTGTACCTATGCCCATCTGAGATGAAGTAGGCTCATCAAAGGAGTGCAGCGTATGAACTGGGTCGAGAAGTATGAAAAGAGGTTTATCTCCGCAGAAGAGGCGGCTGGCTTCGTAAAGTCCGGTGATTTGGTCGTATTTACCTCGGGTAGGGAAGCACATTCGGTTGGTCTTGCCATCGCCGCGAGGAAGGAGGAATTGAAAGGAGTGAGGGTTCTTGCTCCAACCCCGACCTTTGATTTTGGTTGGTATGACGATGGCTGGCAGGATTCGTTCAGCATAACAATCAGGATGCCTACGGCTACCTGCCAGGAGGCGGTCGATTACAGAAGGGTCGACGTTGACCCCGGAACACTCATCCCCTTTATCGACCTGTCGGAAATCTATAAAGCTGATGTATTATTGACCGAACTATCCGCACCAGATGATCACGGGTTCTGCAGCTTTGGCGCTTCCTTGTGGGCCAAGAAACGGCAACTTGAAAACGCCAAACTCGTGATTGCCGAGATCAATGACAACCTGATCAGAACTTACGGTGATAATTTTATCCATGTCTCGCAGATCGATTATTTCGTCAAGCATGTCTCCTCAGGCGGGATTCCGGGTACAGGCTCACTGGCCGGCAGGCAAATCAAGGAGCCAGAGTCCTATTTGAAAGATATTACCGGTTGCGTTTCCGAGATAATTAGGGATGGCGATACCCTTCAAATTGGGGTCGGCAGGACAACGGAACCGATGGTAAGACTGGGCCTGCTTGATGGTAAGTCTGATATTGGCTGGCATTCTGAGGCCACGCCACCGGGGGTGATAAACCTCATTAGGGAAGGCGTGATCAATGGCAAGCGCAAATCCATTAACCCGGGTAAAGCAGTTGTCACATCCATAGGAGGAAGCACCAGGGATGAGATGGAATGGGTAAATAATAACCCCTTGTTCTGGCTCGTTGACGTAGCCTACCTTGAAGATATCAGGGTGATTGCCAGTCACAATAACTTTGTTGCCATCAACAACGCCCTTGCCGTAGACCTCTCGGGACAAATCACGGCCGAGAGCCTGGGGAATCGCTGGTTAAGCACAGCCGGTGGACAAATACCTTTTGTCATCGGAACCTGGCTATCCGATGGGGGAAGGTCAATCACGGTTCTTCCCTCCACCGCTCAAGGAGGCAAACGCTCCCGTATTATGGCTACCCTGCCAGAAGGTACGGCGGTAACCATACAACGTAACTGCGCAGATTATGTGGTTACCGAGTACGGCGTAGCCCACCTCAAGGGAAAAACCTTAAGACAAAGGGCCGATGAGCTTATTTCCATAGCCCATCCTGATTTTCGCTCTGAACTCAGAAAGGCAGCCCAAAGAATGCATTACCCCTGAAGACTTGTTGTAAAAATTAGGAAAAATTTCATGCCCAGGCGTTAGGTTTTCTCATTTCAAATAGATTTGGAGCATAAAATGACATTTCCTATCCTGTTTTCCGAGCATAGTCTGGGGTCTTTAAGACTCAAGAATCGGATTATTATGCCCGCGATGGTAACCAACTTCGCTACATTGGAAGGGTTGGTGACGGATCAACTCATACACTACTTTGTGGAACGCGCTCGAGGGGGTTCGGCCCTGCTCATCGTGGAAGCCGCCTACGTGGATGAAGGGGGCAAGATCATGGCTCGAGAATTGGGATGCCATGACGAGCGGGTCATTCCAGGGTTAACAAGGCTGTGTAGAGAGGTCCATCAAAATGGTGCACTCATCGCACTCCAAATCAACCACTCCGGCCGACAGACCTCCAGCAGGACCTTAGGCACCCAGCCTGTGGCACCTTCGCCCCTGCCCTGCCAGATATCCCAGGAGATGCCCAAAGAACTTTCCAGGGAGGAGATCAAGGGGCTGGTGGTGAAGTATGCCCAAGCTGCCAGCAGAGCCGTGGAAGCTGGTTTCGACGCTGTGGAGGTTCACGGCGCTCATGGATACCTGATCAATCAGTTTCTTTCGCCTTATTCCAACAGGCGTACCGATGAATATGGTGGCGATCTCGATGGGAGAATGCGTTTTGCCCTGGAGATCTTGAGGAAGATCCGGCAGGAATTGGGGAAGACCTTTCCGGTGATCTTTAGGATCTCGGGTCACGAATACGTAAAAGGGGGTCTTGAGCCTCCGGAGACGCAAAAGATTGCCCAAAGGCTTGCAGAGGAGGGGGCCACAGCGCTCCATGTCTCTGCCGGCATCAGCGAGTCAGGCCACATGATCACCCCACCCATTGGCTTTCCCACCGCGATTCACGCTAATCTGGCCGAAGGAGTAAGAAGGGCAGTTGAGGTGCCGGTAATATCTGTGGGGAGAATCACAACCCCCCAGGTGGCCGAAGAGGTCCTGAGCCAACGGAAGGCAGACTTCGTGGCCATGGGACGTGCATTGTTGGCTGATCCCTTTCTTCCCAAAAAGGCATTGGAGGGAAAACTGGATGATATTCGCCAATGCGTAGGCTGCCTCCAGGGCTGTACTGCCCGACTCTTTTCTGGTGTGCACATCACCTGTCTTCAGAATCCCGCAACGGGTCGTGAGGAAGAATTCTCGATCCAACAGGCCGCAAGGCCCAAAAAGGTAGTCGTCATCGGGGGCGGACCAGCCGGGATGGAGGCAGCCCTTATGGCAGCCAGAAGGGGGCACCGGGTCACCTTATATGAAGAGGCAGATAAGCTGGGGGGACAGCTTCGGGCCGCATGGCTTCCTCCTTATAAAGAGGAACTTAGGGAGGTGATTGAATACCGCATTCGCCAGCTCAAAAAGTTGGACGTAACCGTAATCAAAGGGGTGAAGGTCACCGCTGAGATGATTGCAAAAGAAGATCCGGAGATCGTTGTGATGGCTACTGGGGCGAAGCCTCGAATTGCCAACATCCCAGGTGTGGATAAGCCGTTTGTCTTTACAGCTCATGAGGTCCTCTTATTCCCTCCCGAGGGGAAAGGGGATGTGGTTGTGATTGGCGGCGGGCAGGTGGGCTGTGAAACGGCCGATTTTTTCAGCGAGAGGGGAAATCTTGTCACGATCGTTGAGATGACCGATGAAGTTGCCAGCGATGTACTTCCTCGAATCCGTAATTTTTTACTGGAGCGCCTTTCAAGGAAGAATGTGAGAATTTTAACGATGACCAAGGCAATAGGCATCGATGAGAAAGGTACGATCGTGGAACACCAAGGAAAGAAGACCGTCATCGAATCCGACCTGGTGATCCTCGCCGTTGGGCTCGAACCAGATGTGGGGCTCAAAGAGGAATTGGAGCGCCAGCTCCGATCCCGGTTTTCCGGCTACAGCAGAGCCGAGCTGAAGGCCTATCCTCCCCTCCCAGCATACGCCGCTTACTACAAACGTTACAAGAAGACCTATCATGTCCAGCTTCAGCTGGAGTCGGTCGCTCTCAAGGACAAGTCAATCACCCAGGTTGCGGCGCTGGTCGAAGCCATGTTTATGGCCGAACTCAAGAACCTGCTCTTGACCGCTGGTCACGACATGGGTGCGGTGCAGCTGCCGGTGACGCTGGACGTGTCCACCGGCAGTGAAACGTACGTCATGCTCAACGGCAAGGAGCAGGTACTGAAGCCAGGCGACATGATGATTTCCGACGCCCAAGGCGTCATCTCCAGCGTGGTGTACGGCCCTGACCGGCGCACCCGAATCACACCCGAGACGCGAGAGGTCTTCTTTTCTGTTTATGCGCCGCCAGGCATTGGGGAAGAGGCGGTGCGCCGGCATCTACAGGACATCCAGGCCAACGTCACCCTGTTCGCGCCCCAGGCCAGGACAGAGTCGCTGGAAGTGTACAGTGCCGAGACCGTCCACGGGTAGGGCGGACATAGGCGGCAGACGATATCCCACAGGGAGGCTTCGCACTGTCTGCCCCACGACATGACCAATGCAGCCCAAAAGGAGCTGGCAGACATCATCCCACAGGGAGGCGTCGCACTGTCTGCCCTACCACTCAAGGAGGAACAAGATGAGAAAGGTTCGTTGGGGTATCTTGAGCACCGCTTTGATCGGCACCGGAAAGGTGATTCCGGCCATGCAGAAGGGCGAGTACTGCGAAATCACCGCTATTGCCTCGCGCAGCCTGGATAGGGCCCAGGCGGTGGCCAAGGAGTTGGGCATCCCCCAGGCCTATGGCTCCTATGAGGAGTTGCTGGCCGATCCCGATATTGATGCTGTCTACAACCCCCTGCCCAATCATTTGCACGTTCCCTGGTCGATCAAGGCGCTGGAGGCCGGCAAACACGTGCTGTGCGAAAAGCCCATCGCCCTGACGGCCGCCGAAGCCCGGGAACTGGTGGAGGCTGCCAGGAAACACCCACAGCTGAAGGTGATGGAGGCCTTCATGTATCGCCACCATCCCCAGTGGCAGCGAGCAAAGCAGCTGGTGGCTGAGGGGCAGATTGGTGAGTTGCGCACCATTCAGACCTTCTTCTCCTACTACCTGGTCGACCCCAGCAACGTCCGCAGCGTGCCCGAGTATGGCGGTGGCGGCTTGATGGACATCGGCTGCTATTGCATCTCGCTTTCGCGGTTCATCTTCGACGCCGAGCCTGAGCGTGTGTGTGGCATCGTCGAATATGATCCCAATTTCAAGGTCGATCGCCTGGCCTCGGGCATGCTGGACTTCGGCCGGGGCACCGCCACCTTCACCTGCTCCATCCAGCTGGCGGATTACCAGCGAGTCAATATCTTTGGCACCGAGGGGCGGGTCGAGATCGAGATCCCCTTCAATGCCCCTCAGGACCAGCCCTGCAAGATGTGGCACGAGCACGACGGCGAGATAGAGGAAATCCTGCTGGAAGTCGCCGATCAGTATACCATCCAGGGTGACCTCTTCTCCCAGGCGGTGCTCAACGACAGTCCCGTGCCCACACCCCTGGAAGACGCGGTGGCGAACATGGAGGTCATCGAGGCCATCGTCCGCAGCGGCGAGAGGGGGGGCTGGGTGTGAGACGACGTGACCCGTCGCCGCGCCACTCGCCCATAGTCACCCTTGGAGGGTGACCTACGCCGACCGGACAGCGTGACACCGGGCGAACGGTTGAAGGAGCAGGGCAAACGTGCTATACTGGACGTGCCGGAGCTGGCATTGTGGTGAATGGGTTTGGAGGTAAATGAACATGGACGATTCGCTGGACCTGTGGGAAAAACCTGACGCCCAATGCCAAATTCTGTTCCCGCTGCGGCCAATCGGTAGAAGACAAGCCAAAATCCAATTTCTGTCCGAAATGCAGTAGCGAGAGCCTGCCCGGGGCGCTTTACTGTAATCAGTGCGGAGAAAAGCATTAATTTTCTAATTGATCATCAATGTCCTCAGTGCGGCGCGCCTGCGACTCTGGAAGAAACAGACCATCTGTTTGCCTGTGCTTTCTGCCGGGTTAAATCCTATCTGAAACCAAAAGATTTTTTTCACTACATGCTGCCCAATGCCG
>SDBU01002873.1_pt1 | contig 22398 bp, 26 predicted proteins | sample 2277071 | NCBI WGS metagenome assembly SDBU01 (sample SAMN10397929, study PRJNA504765) | marine sediment metagenome | isolation source: marine sediment core GS08_GC12, 126 cmbsf | place: Arctic Ocean: Gakkel Ridge, Loki's castle | collected 2008 | reverse complement strand
AGGTTGGCACAAGAAATCTACGATAACGTTTCTGAGTCCTTAAGAAACTAAGCAAAACATATTGAAATAAACCGGGGAATATGCTATTATGTTTGCATGAAGGAATTATGGGAACGTCAAAAGTGGGATACTCAGGCTAGTTTCAAGGCATTTCACAAATTTTATTTGTCTCAGGATGCGCCTCGAACAGTCAATAGGGGATATCAGGACCATCAGAAAAGTATAGGTAAAAAACAGGTAAAGAAAAATGCTCCTGGTCGTTGGCGAAACTGGTCGAATGGGTTAACCCTGAAAGGTAAGAAAATTAGAGGCGCGTATACTTGGCTTGACCGTGCTAATGCCTACGATGATTACCAAGCGTGGCTCGATCGGGATGTGTGGGAGAAGCGCCGTGCGGAATTGAGGGAAAAAGAATATGCCTTGGGGGATGATTTGCATAATCTTGCAGCATCCATTCTTGCCGAAGGCGATAATTTTCTAAAATCAACCAAAAAGTTTGTTGCGGGTACAGATGGGGAGCTGGACCAGATAATCATAACCGTCGCCCTGGATGCTAATCTAGCTGTCAAAGCAGCGGGGATGTCCAGCAAGATAAAGAGATTGGCCGCAGGCATGGAAACTGACTATCAAAAGATTGAGAGCAAAGAGCCGACATCTATTGAGTCAATCAAAGCCTTGCAGAAAGCCGACAAAAGCCTAGACGATGAGTCATCTTGATGAGCTGGCTAAATGCTATCGATCGCCTTCGTACTTCATAAATAAATATGTAAAGGTATTTGATGCCAACTCAGGGGATTGGATACCATTTCACTTATGGGCGGCACAGGAAAGCACTCTCCAAGAAATCACACTCAACTTATTGATCTTAGTTCTAAAGGCTAGGCAGCTGGGGCTTACCTGGTTGGTCCTGGCTTATGCGCTGTGGTTGATGCTGTTCAGGCCAATTGCAGAGATAGGGCTATTCTCTAGACGTGAAAAGGAAGCGGTTTATTTGTTATCAGAAGATAGATTGCGCGGGATGTTCCAGAGATTGCCCGATTGGATGCGGGATGGCTATGAATATGAAGCCGAGAGCGCAACTATCTGGAAGCTGAATAACGGAAGCACAGCGCGCGCCTTCCCGACCTCAGCGGGTGACAGTTATACATTTACGCTCGCAATTATTGATGAGGCAGACTTGGCCCCGGACCTGCAAAAACTGATGCTTGGGGTCAAGCCGACTATTGATGCTGGAAATCAGATGATATTGGTGGGCCGCTCAGACAAGAGCAAGCCGATGTCATACTTCAAGCGGATATATAAAAAAGCGAAAGTGGGAAAGAACGCCTGGAAGCATGTATTTCTTCCCTGGGACGCGCGTCCGGACCGTACACGAAAATGGTACGAGAGCATAAAAGCAGATATATTTCAGAACACTGGCGCGCTTGACGATCTTCACGAGCAATACCCATCCACTGACACCGAAGCGTTGCAAGCGCGCACACTAGATAAACGCATTCCCTATGATTTTCTAGCGCGCTGCTATGAAGAAATGGACGGGCTGATGCTGGAAGAAGAATCAATACCTGGTCTAATTATCTATGCAGAACCAGAGCCGGAAGGAGTTTATGTAATCTCGGGAGATCCAGCAGAGGGCAATCCGAACAGTGACGATAGCGCGTGTGATGTTTTGAATGTGATGACCGGTGAACAAATGGCAACATTCGCGGGAAGGATAGAACCAACCGTTTTTGCTAGTTATATCAATCAACTTGGTGTATACTACAATAAAGCAGCTGCCATGATCGAGCGAAATAATCACGGGCATACTGTAATTGCCTGGCTGGTTGATTATTCTGATTTGCCTTTGCTGGAAGGTCACGATGTTGGAAAGGGAAAGAGAAAAATAGGATGGCTTTCTTCTTCCAAGGGCAAAGCTTTAATGTATAATGAGGTAACAGATTCCCTACGTGATGAGGAAGTGATCTTGCATTCCTTTGAAACATTTACACAACTAGCTAGTATTGAGGGGGGAACTTTGCTCGCTCCTGATGGAGAAAAGGATGATAAGGCAGACTCGCTTACTTTGGCTGTTGTGGGTGCGAACAGAGTAAGTAATAATTGGCTGCTGGGATAACAATATGACATTTCCTGAAGAAAGAAGAGAACAATTAGAAATCACTCCTAAGATACAAGTGATAGGCACAATGGGTAATGGGGCAAAGGCAATCAGATTAGAGGATCTGCCAGCTGAGGCATGGACGGTACTAACCGGAGGTCATGCACACGGGGAATTAAACACATTGTACGAGGCGGTCCCTTGGTTGTTTCGTGGTGTGAATGTAAGGTCAACAGCGTTATCCAAAATGCCTTTTGCAATATTCGATGGGGAAAATGAAATTGATAATAGTTCAAATTACAAGAACGTAGTTGGATGGTGGCCCAATCCCAAAAAGGATTTGTGGCTCATCGAAGCAAGTCTATCAATGACCGGGCGCGCGTATATGTTTAAGACGCGTACCGACTTCATGAATAATCTTATTATTCAAAGATTGCGTTATTTGACCCCTCATACCATTAATCCCAAATTAGATAAAGAATTGGGGCTGGTTGGCTTCAAGCGCACACTATCACCAGATAAGATAATTCCAGTTGATGATATTGTGTGGTTTTGGCACCCCGATTATCAGGTTGAAATTGGCCCTCCACATACTTCACCTGCGTTAGCTGCGTCAAGAGCGGCTGGCGTGTTATTCAATATTGATAATTTTGTAGCTGCCTTCTTCGAGCGTGGCGCAATCAAGGCCTCAATCTTGGCAACCCCTCGTGGCACACTAAAAGATGAGCGAGCAAAACTAAAGAGCTGGTGGGAAAGAACGCTATCTGGAATCAAAAATGCATTTGCCACCCAAATTATAAATGCCGATGATGTGAAAGTGATTACTATTGGTGAGGGTATTCAAGAATTATCTAATGTGGAATTGACCAAAGAGAAAAGGCAAGATATATCGACTGCTCTTGGAGTTCCACAAAATCTATTGTTTTCTGATGATGCGAATTTCGCCACTGCAAAACAAGATGATTTTAGATTGATAGATCAAACCATTGAACCAGAGTCCTTGTTGATTGAGGGCTTTTTCAATGAGTTGCTATTCTCCCGCCTGGGATTATCGCTAAAGTTCTTTCCAGAGGCTTTGCAAATCTCTCAAGAAGAGGAGGTTAGACGTTCTGCAGCAATGGTGAATTACGAGCGCGCTAATTTCCCTCCCTGGGTTACCACACAGATGCTTGGAATTGATTTACCAATAGGTATGACAAACGAGGATCTAGAAGAACAGATCAAAGAATACCAGATGTTTAAGGCTTCGCTCAATCCGCCCAAGACTCTCTCTCCGCTTATACAAGATCCTTCTACAGCTGACCCTGAGGCTGGTAAAGTGCTGAAGTCATACGAAAACCACGCGCTGAAACGATTGGATGCTGGCAAGAAAATAAAAGGAACAAAAGACGCTCCGGTCTTTGATGGCAACGGAAAGGTGTCCGAGGTTTTACTGGCTTCAATAGGTGGTGCGCTGAATAATATCAAATCAAGCGAAGATATAAAACGTATCTTCGCAAACGCTAAACAATGGGAGAACTACCCATAAGGAGGCTACTATGCCTGTAACTAGAGTATTACCGTCCGACACATTATCACTTGTAAGCTTAAGTGAAGAAGTGAACACAGGTGATTGGGGTACATCTGTTGAATTTACTCTCCCGATAGAAGATGTGAGTGGAGAGATATTGGGCATAACCCTTGTTGGCCGCCGGGATTCCGCAACTGGTGACACTGGGGTAATTCCCATTCCGGCTGGCAAACTTGTTGTGTTTGATGCCGATCCCAGCATCTCAGCCGGAGATACGTTTCTAACATCGGGTATCCATCAAACCATAATCGGCGAAGTCCCTGTAGTTGCAGGTGATTACACGGCCTTTGGTCGTGGGAGTGTGGCCTTCTTTGATAATCCACTTCCTTTCTATGGATTGAAAAATCTATACTTCGCTTGGTTTCACGAAGATGCCACAGACATAAACGATGCCACTGGCGATAATGAAGTTTTTGAGCTAACGATTCGTTTTCGTATTGAGGATAGATGAGAGGTAATTTATTAAGTCGGAGTCATAGGCAGCACCGCAGATTCCGTTATCCTTTAATAGCCGATAGTGAAAATCAGGACAGATTCTTCGAAGGCGGCTGGTCAAAGGCGGGAGGGAATATATCCAATGACCAGATAGTATTGGGGAGTGAGCTTATAACTAATGGTGATTTCTCCGCCTGGACTGGTGATGACCCTGATAGCTGGGTAGTTGCTGAGAATGTACCCAACACTGAAATATCTCAAGTTGGTGCAGGACAAGGACATGGTGGAGCCGGAACGGGACTCCTGAATGAATGGAGAAATGGGGCCGGTGGCGCAAGCGACCCAAGAGTGCTGGGGACTGGGACTGTAACGGGAGAATGGCATCGAGTAACTATAGATATTGATACTATAAATTCCGGGCAGCTTAGAATTAGAAATGTATCTGCTATCATGCTTGCAACTTATACAACAATAGGCTCAAAGCAATTTTCTGGTCTTGAACATAATGATACACGTATTCAAATAAGCACCAATGCAGACCCTACAGATGCCACAGTCGATAATATATCATCGAAACAATTTATATTTACATCTATTATAAATACACTTAAATCCCAATTTGGATTGGCAGACGGCTTTTTTATTGAGGCGGATATTGAGAATGTGGTGGCGGATTCTCAAATAGGCTTTATTTGGAATAGGGACGGAAATAACTTTAGCATAGTTATGTCAGATATGGACAGGCTAGGGATTTGCAAAAGCGTTGCAGGCGTTTACACTCCTCTCGTTGCCGATGTAGCCCAAGCTATTACCCCAGGTCAGACATTGAGAATTGAAAACCCAGCAGGCTCCAATGTGATTAATATGTTATACAACGGCGTTTCCAAAGCCACCCCCACAATAAGCGATGCCGGGATTATCTCAAATACTGGTATTGCTTTATTTTCTACTGATGCCCTCAATTCAATTTCAAAGGTAACGATAGGTAGGCTTTAATGGCTGTGACAAGATTGATACTTCCATTTGGCGAACTACTTGACCAATTCACCGATGCTGGCGTGGAGCAATGGAGTGACTATTGCGCGGTGACTGATGTCAATTCGGATAAGCCTAATGATGTTGTGATCGTAGACCTGGTATTGACCGGGCTTACCAAGACTAATGCTGTGAAAATCGCTGGCGTTTCAGAAGCAACCAACGATGATATGTCAGATGCAAATATTGACCCAGACGACAAAAGAGGATTGCCTGACTTCAAAGCCGCAATGGAGTTGTAATGCCACATCGCGTCTCATTATCTGGCAATACTGATCAATCAGAAGCTGAAAAAGATGCTGAAGAAATCGAAGTAGCTGCATTTTTCGGTGAGCAATTTGAGATACAACTTGCTGAACTTGAAGCTCTTTTAGATCCCAATAATCCAGAAATGCCTCCAGAGTCTTTCTGGGAGAAGTGGCGAGCGATCTTCCTTGCTTTCCTGACTCCGAAGTTGGCAGAGTGGGCAATAGAAGCTGCACGGGCCGAGATACTAGCATCCGGTATTGGTGTCAGCGTGGAAGCCATAATAGCAGCGGCTAACAATTGGGCTTCTACGTTTGGCTTCAATTTAGTTACAGGAATTAATGAAAGTTCCAGACAACTGCTGCAAAGAGAACTCGTCAATTTTTTTCAGTCTACCGAGCCGAGCCTAGAGGCATTAATAACCAGGTTGACTCCACAGTTTGGCGCGGTACGCGCAGAGATGATAGCAATCACGGAAGTGACCAGAGGCTTTGAGCAAGGCACACTAATTTATACTGATGAACTTAGAAAGATTGGAATTGGAACCGATTTGCGTTGGCACACTTTTCAAGATGAGCGTGTGTGTCCTATCTGTGTGCCGAATGAGGGGAAATTGAGAAGCGAAGGATGGACAGTATCTGAAATCCCAGCACACCCCAGAGATAGATGCTGGACTACAATTGAGGTGATACCAGGATGAGCGATTTAAAAGAAGTTTATGGGGCATTAAAAGTTTTGCGTAGGCATGCCTTGGGAATGGCGGCTGCGCTTGAATTGGTAACGGGATTATTAGAATTGGAATCGGAGGAACTGAAAAAGGAAGCAGAAGAACTGATAGTATTGCCTGAAGAAAGGATAAAAGATGAGCGATAATATAATAGGCGGTATTAATTGGAGCGATCCTATGTTTCTAAGTTATATAAAGACCGGAAAGCTGGTATGGATGGATACCCCTAAAGCGTTTTATGAAGCCTTTATTGAATTGGGGCTCACCCAAGAACAGCTCGAGGATGCAGTTGAGAGGGGGAATGTGATATTTCATCAACAAGATGATTCGTGGAATACTTTATAAAGGATGAATGATGAGCAAGTTGAGAAACATATGAACGAAAGGATGAGAAATGATAAAAGCAATATTAAATGTTAGTTTTGGGAGCGGCCATATACAAGATGCCATTTTCGAAGCAACAAAGCTGGCGAACAAATTAGGTATAGGAGTTAGATTTGAGTTCAATGGTGTGACAGTATTTGTGGCTCCGGGCGACAATCCTATTTATCTATATGTAGCATGGCGCAAATTTCTAGAGGGAGACGGAGATCGTAATTCATATATAACGGCTCGCAAGGGTGGACAAAAATGAAACGAACAAAGGTAGTTAGCAGCAATATAAAAAGCATTGGCTATGATGAAGAAAGTCTGACTCTCGAAGTGGAGTTTCACAACGGCGCGGTGTGGCAGTATTTGGAAGTGCCCAGAGGAAAGTATAATGTTTTGAAAGGCGCTCAAAGCAAGGGGAAGTGTTTCCATTATACGATTAAGGGCAAATATAAAGCAATAAAAGTGACCACAAAAAAGCTCGAATGCTACTTCGACCCAGACGGGACGCGGCACTGGGTGCCTATGTCTAGTGTTGTGCCAGATAAAGAACAGCAAATATTAGGAACTCCCGCGAGCAAAGCAACAGACTTATCACAGGAAAGCGGAATTGATATGAGTCAATTTACAGAATAATCAGTTGCACAATTCGCTAAAATAATGTAAGATATTCATATCCGCTGCAAAGCCAACCTCATTGAGCATCGTTTTGTAGCAAGAGAACCACCCGCCAAAAGGCGCACGTTCTGAGAATTCAGGAGTGCGCTATGCGCAAGAAGGCCCAAAAAGCAGAATCGCTAGAACAGCAGCAGAGGGAGATTAACGATGCTTGGCGCGCGGCAAACCAAACCCCAGCTAACGAAGTAATCAGTGATTGGATTATTGAAACATTCGATGATGAAATCATAGTAGAGGCAGGCGGGGAATTATTCAAAGTAGGCTTTACTCGCGAAGGCGAAGAAATTGTATTTGCAGATCGCTCAGAATGGTTGGAAGTGGAGCGCACAGTTGAATTTGTAGAAAAGTCAGCGCGGGCATTTATAAAACTCACGGGTAGAAACTCCCTCAAGTCCATATCCAGAACAGATGATCATCTGACTGTCGGCAATTATATGGTTCTGTTTGGGGATGAAGAAAACAGGGATTTAACAAAAGAATTTTTCACCAGCCAAACTAAATTCGAAAGCCAATTCACGGAAACTGGAGAACTCGACATTGATTGGGAACATGGTTTCGGAAAAGCGATAGACGGCGTTGGCCCAGATGAAGATGATATTCTTGGCGTAGTAGATTGGGACACTGCCAAGGTTGATGAAATGGGGCTATGGGCGGAGAGAGTATTAAATCGCAGAAACGAATACATGCAATTTATTGAACCGCTTATTGATGCCCGCATGGTGGGCACGTCTACAAAAGCAGTAGATGGTGAATTTGTGGTTGCAAAAAATGGAGAGATAACCGATTGGCCTCTCCATATGGATAGTATCACAGTAATGCCAGCAGAACCGCGCATGATGACAGACAATGTGGTCAGCGCGCTAAAATCACTAGCAAAGACATTTCCAGAGCTTAAGGCCATGCTGCCAAAGGGATCGGAAGATCCGGTTGCAGATGCGAAGCCAAAAGAAACGTCCGCGTCTAAAAACCTTAATTTGGAGGTACAAACAATGTCTAAAAAAGACGAAAAAGAAGGTCTCAAAACTAAACGCGATATTCTCAATTTCTATTGTGATATCACCGGGAAGTCTATTGAGGACCTGACTGATGTCGATAGGGCAAACGCCTTTGCTGGCACTCAGCACGAAATCATACCCGATGAAGTCGTAGCCGAAACAGAACGCACCGAGGTCATCGACCGCAAAGACAAGAACCTGGATACAACCTTGCAAGAACTCTTGAAGTATGCCCAAGAGCAGAAAAGCATTAACGGTGTGGGTTATATCTCTGCCGATGGTGGCGAAGCCGACAAGCATCTTCATTCATTTGGAGATTTCCTGGTTGCGGTTGCGCGCAACGACAGGGGTCGGTTGAAGAGTATTTACAAGTCTACCTACAACGAGAAATTCGCCGGAGATAAGGCCGATATGTCCCACATTGATGGCGCGCCCGGTGGATTCTTATTGCCAGTAGAGTTTGAAAACAACTTGCTGAAATTGGCTGATGAGAGTTCAAACATCCGCAATATGACAACCATCGTACCGGTGGGAAGCAATCGCGGAAAGTGGCCCACTCTCGATCAGTTCACCGCTCCTACCGCTGGGCTTGGTAACACAGCCTTTGCAGGTGGCGTTGTAGCAACACCCACTGGCGAGAATACAACTTTGACTGAGACACGACCGCTATTCAAAGAGATCAATTGGAACATTCATAAGGTAGGTGGTATTACACAAGCGCCGAATGAATTAATTGCCGATTCCCCAATGGCGATTGAAGTTCTTTTGAACACCCTCTTTGCTTTGTCAATCAATGCGAAGCGGGAGCATTACATCTTCCGAGGCACAGGATCCAACGAACCACTAGGCATCCTAAACTCAAATGCTTTGATTTCTGTGACTACTGTCGCAGATAATACTTTTGCTGAAACAGATGGTTTCTTTATGCTTTCTCGTTTCAAGAAATTCTTATCTAACGGCGCGTGGTTTATCCACCCCGGTGTTATCCCTGACTTCGGTGCAATGGAAATTGGGTCAGCAGGACCAACCTTCATCACTGATTTGAATACTCAGGATGTTTTTGGGCGGCCGTTTATTGGTAAGCCTGTATTCCAATCTGAGCATTTGCCACAGGATGATAACTCGGGCGATGTACTCTTGGCTGATATGAAGGCTTATTTGCTCTTTGAAAGGCAAGGCATGATGATTGCTTTCTCAGAACACGTTGCCTTCAAGGAAGATCAAGGCACGTTCCGCTTTACTCAACGAATGGACGGCCAGCCGTGGCTCAAGGGTGCAGTAACTCTTGCGGATCCACAGGGCAGCTTCACAGTTTCCCCATTCGTGAAACACAACGACTAAAGGAGGTCGATTATGGGTGCAAAACCCTCTGAAAAAGTAGCAGTAGTTGGAACCATCGACCCTGATGCATTAGCTGCAACCACTGGCGATGCTACCGATTGGGTCAGCATGGTCGATTACCAACAGGTCATGTTCATAGTCCTGCTTGGTAATATAGTTACAACTGGCTTGGTTGACTTCCTAGTCCAACAGGCCAAAGATAGCACTGGTGGAAGTGTGGCTGTACTCCAATCAGGCACTCTCAGCATCACTCAGCTAGACACCACAGATGACGACAGTCAGGTTGTTGTCAATGTTGAAACCGAAGATCTGTCTGAGGATTTCAATTTTGTACGCGGTGTCCTAAAACTCTCGGATGCTGGCGCTGATGCTGCTGTAGTTGCGCTGGGATTACTTCCCCGCTTTGCTCCGGCAAGCGATACCGATCTAGCTTCAGTTGCTGAAATCACTGGCTAAACTAATGCCCCTCCCTCGAAAGGGGGAGGGGTTCAACAAAGATGAAAGGATGAAATCAGTTGCAATAGTAGGATTTGCAGAGTCTACTTTAGCCCCTGCAAAAGATAGCCAGGCAGATGAAATGTGGAGCCTGAACTTTGCCTGGAGTTATGATATTCCACGAATTGACAGGCTCTTTGAAATGCACCCAATATGGTTTTTGGATGCTTGCGCCAACAGCGACCATGATGCTGAGCATTTGGAATGGCTACAGAAAGAACACCCATTTCCAATTTATATGCAAGGAGATTTTTCCAAAGCACATGAATATGATGGCCTACTAAAAAACGATCCTCTGCGTATCCCGAGCTGCGTACCATATCCACTTGAAGAGGTTTACAAGCTATTCAAGAATTTCAAGAGGATGGGTAAATCAAAGCCTTATCTAACCAGCTCAATTTGCTACATGATAGCCCTTGCGATTGTGGAGGGGTTTGAAAAGATAGAGCTTTACGGTATGCAAATGGCGGTAGGCACTGAGTATTTTTATCAGAAACCCGGAGCCGAAATGATAATCGGGCTTGGAATGGGATTGGGGATTGAGTTCCATACTCCCGAAAATTGCACAATTCTTAATTCAAAACTATATCACGAGGGCGCACAAATGATAAACAGACAAACACTAGAACTACATGCAGAGAAATACCGAATAGAGCGCGATGCTGCTTTGGGAGCAAGGAACCTCATAAGCGGCAAAGTCCAAATTCTTTTGGAAACCGGAAAAGATCGTAGCGATCCACAAGTAAAAGAATTGATGCTGCAAATGCAAACACATGAGCGCGTTTCTTACATCTGTGATGGAGCTATTCAAGCAAACGAGAACTCAATTAAATCAATTGATTTTGAGGATCCAATGATCGAAATCAAGGATAGATATTCGATGAAAGACTTAGACAAAAAGGAGAACCAGGATGGCCGACCAAAACGAAAACGCAAAAGAAAAGCCAGTAAATCCGTTTGAAATATTTACACCGCTTGGCAAGAAAATTGTAAAGGCTCTGAAGGCTTCGGACTACGAAACCCTTGAGGATCTAGCCGCCGCTAAAGATAGCGACATTATTGCTATTAAAGGAATTGGGCAACGCGCTCTTGAACCTATCATTGGGATTTTGGTAGACGAGGGTCACGAGCATGAAGTCGAAGTTACCAAAGTTCCCGAAAACATCAAGCCCATTGAAAACAAGAAGCCAAGCCCGGTTGCGAAGCTAAAAAAAGCGCTGGGTGGTGGGATTCATTCGCGTGTAAATATCGCCTTCCCGGTATGGCCTTTGCTTCAGCGCGGAAAAAAACCAACCGGCAACGAGAAATCATACAACATTTCTTATGGTCAGGAAATCACTGTAGGCGATGCCCCTGACGAATATCCGCAGGACTTGGTTGATACCATGCTTGAGCGTGGCGAAGCGGCTATAGGAGCAGCCCCAGTGATAAAATAAAAGGAGAAAATCATGGCTAAGAAAAAGAAAGAAGTTCTGAAAGGCAAATATTATGCAAAGACCAATTTGGTTGAAGGCAGTTATACCACTATTGTGGGTCAAGAATTAATTGTCGGCGATGGTCCAGGCGAATTTCCCAAAGCAGTTCTTGAGCGATGGGTCAAAGCCAAAGATGCACACTACGCGCCTCCTCCAGAAAGAGACTAATGCCCAACCATTACTGTACAGTTGATGAGCTGAAGGACGTTGCTCCTGACGCTATCAACTCAACCACCACGCAGTACGATGAAGTGTTCTATGAATTGGCGCGCGTTATCAGCCGTAGGATTGACAATGCTACTGATAGGCAGTTCTTTCCAACGGTTGAGACGCGCACCTATACTGTCAGGCGTAGACATCACCACAGGCATGGCCTTCATCTAATTCACGGGTCGCATCTAAGCGGCCATCAATTCCACGAACACAGTGATGTAGACCCTAGCGAAATTCTAACCATAGACGACATAATTGAAATAACCACAGTCTCAGTTAGCGAAGATGATGGAGAGAATTACACCGCGCTTGCATCTACTGACTTTATTCCAATGCGTGGGAACGATGACAATACCAAAAAGAGCTACGATATCCTATTGATAGATCGCACTGGAACACAGAGCAGTTGGCCCATTGGTCAAAAGTCAGTCAAGATCGTGGGCGTTTGGGGGATGTCCGATGACCGCGATAGAGTGTTTGAAGATACTCTTGATGAAGTGGAAAACAATCCGCTTGCTGCCGATGGGCTAACCCTCACAGTAAATGATGTTGACGGAAAAGATAAATGGAACTTGGCTCCGCGCATTTCGGCAGGACATATTCTTCAAATAGAAAGCGAACTCCTGGAAGTTATCACCACAGATACAGCTAGTGGTGTGCAGTCGGCAAGCATTGTAAGGGGTGTAAACGGGACTACCGGAGCATCGCACGCCACAGATGTTCAGATTGATAAATTCATGCCCCCAGAGCCAGTGAAGCGCGCTTGCATTATCCAGGCCAAAAGACAGTTCAAACGCGCGCAAATAGGCTATGTGGATGCTGAAGCGATACCTGATTTTGGCTCTCTAACCATTGTCAAAAATTTAGACCCAATGGCTCTTGATCTACTAAAGCCTTACAAGAGATTAGGATACGGTGATGGGCCTTAACATAACTATCACAGCCCCCAAGCTGAAAGAACAGGCATTGAAATTTAGCAAGATAGATGCCAGCGTTAAGAAACACGGTACTAGTGCGATGAATGAGGCTGTCAGGCTTTCCAAAAACAGATGGCGCGAAGTGGCGGCTTTTGAAACAGGTCTTTATCAAAACACTTTACAGACCGAAGTCAAGCCCATTGCTGGAAATATCATCCAGGGAGCTGTCAGAACATTTGCACAGAGCGGTAGAGGTTTCCCATATCCGCGCGCTCTCGAAGACTCTGTGAGGTATCACTACCGAAGTACGCGCCGGAAAGGACAACGGACTGCTGGGCAAGTCACACGCATGTTTTTGCGCTTACGCCCCATGATCAATAGATTGTTCAACAGCGCTAAAGATAGAATTATCAAGGATTTGGTGGTGCGCTAATGCCAGTTGATGATTGGGGTCCGGTCATAAAGACACACATGGAAACTGTCCACACAGACGCGCTTGCAGCCGAAGAAATCCCGACCATTGGGCAGATATATGGATACAACGAATGGCCGCCTTCCTTTGAGGGACTTCCGGTTTCGCTGATCGGAACTGCTGGAGGTTCACAGGATTACGGATTAGGAAACCCGGCAATAGCTTTTCACAACGTGCGTATCTGGTTTTATTTCTCTCTGGGAACGTCACTTGCCGAAGCACAGAAAATGGCCTGGCCTTTTGTTGAGCGAGTTAGAAATGAGTTTGCAACTGATATGCAGCTAGGCGGGAACGTAGATATGTTTCACCCACCGCCAGCCCCAGGCATATTTTATGATGGGCCGGGTACATTACCCTACGCTGGCAGAGACTATGCAGGAATTATTTTTGATTATCTTTTGAAGGAAAACGAGAGCGGAACATTCCCCGTGTCCGCGTAGGAGTTGAATATGAAAATTTACAAATATGTAGGTGAAGGAACCGGCATACCTGGATTGGCTCATGAGATTCCACGAGATGTTGGCGATCAACAAATTGCAGACTACGAAGAAGAATTGAAGGCTGCAAAGAGAGCCGAGAAAAAGGGCGAGATATGGCCTAGTCTAAGCGGGATGCCTGGTGCAATATTGAAAGCCGCCTTGGAAAACAAGAGCTATAAAAAGGCCACTAAAAAAGTCGCCAAAAAGGATGACACCCCGGCTGATGAAACAGTCGAAGAAGAAGAAATAGAAGAATCCAAGGAGGTATCCGATGGGTGAAAGAGCATTAACTAAGGTTCAAGCAGGGTTAGAAGGTACGCGCGGCACAGCAGTACCAGCAGATACCATCTTGTTAATTGGTGAGCATCCACCGATAAACGTTGACCGCGTTCCCACGTTTATAAATGATGATGCTGGGGTACGCGCTCCATCTGTGCGCGCTCCACGCGTTGATCAGTTTTTGGTCAACGACACACTGATCAACGAGAACGCCTATTTTCAGTATTTGCCCCTAATGCTTTCGTTAGGAGTAAAAGGCAATATCACACCAGTCGAACAAACTTCAGGAGAGGCAGATTGGTTGTGGACATTCACCCCATCCATGACCGCCCTCAACGCGCCCGATACAGCGACTTTTGAAATGGGTGATGATACACAAGCCTATGAGGTTGAGTATGTCATGATTAGCCGTATTCGCTTTGCGGGTACAATTTCGCAAGATCAATCGGCAAGCAACTTCATTGTAGAAATAAGTTATTTTGGGAGGCAAGTCACCCCGACCACATTCACGGGTGCGCTAAACATTCCATCCACCGAAAACATCAATTCTAAACTGATGCGGTTTTTCCAAGATACGACATTCGCAGGATTGGGAGGCACCGAAAAGACCGGACTGCTACGCGCCTGGGATATCGAAATCCTTACTGGAAACCATCCCAAGTTTCACGGTGGAGTAAACAAATTCTTTGATGTGCATGGCGAAGGGCAATTTGAAATTATGGCGCGCCTTACCCTTGAGGGCAATTCGGATGCTGATGCAATCTATGATCAATTCCAGGCTAATACTCAAACCTTCTTGGAATTCAATGTTTCTGGCGCGCAAATAGGCGCTGGCGATAATCACAACCTGACTCTTGGAATTGGCGGATTTTGGGAAGATGTACGACCATTGTCTGAGAACGCACTGGGAAACAACCTTCACACAGCATTGCTTCACAGCACATACGATCCAACTGGCGCGCAAGTGTTTGCTCTTGCCGTGACTACGGACGTGGCTGCAATCTAAACTCAGAAGTTCCGGGTAAGGCTAGGCTTGACGCTTTGCTGGCACAGGTTGATGGGGTAGATCCTCCCCGCCTTATCCGGCTTCAACTATAGGATCAACAAAAGGATAAACGATGTCTATTTTTAAGAACGGAATTAATATCCCGAAAATCGTAAAGGAATTAAAGCTGGGAGACTACGCGCCTGAACTACAAAAGAAATCAATCCGAGTTTGGGTAAACCCTACACTAGCACTCCATGATGAATATGCTAGATTACAATTAGCCACGTTACAGGATGGAGAAAAGCGTACTAAAATCCTAAATCAATTCAAGGAACTGGATGGCAAGAAGGACAGAAAGAAAGTCAATGAATTGAACAAACAGCTTCAAAACATGGAGAAAGGCTTTGAAGCTCTTAATGATGATTTCTATAAATGGTATTCTGAAATCTGGAGTCAAGACGAATTAAAAGAAACTCATGCTTCACCAAAGGAAGTGCGCAAAATAGCCGAATCGTCTCTCGAGCAGGAAGGCGGTGCTTTTTGGGGATGGCTAACTCAAAAAACACAGGCAATGATTCTTGCCCATCGGAACTCATACCTAAAAAACTGAATGACGCGCTGCTGCAAATGGCGGAAGGCCGCGCGCATAAGAACAAAGTAATATACGCCATAAACATTGCAAATTTAATAAATAGATATTCTGGCGGAGCGATAATAGCTCCTTGGGAAGTTGACCAGATGAGCGATGAATGGGTACGAACAATTGTCTCTATGTCGCAGGATTTGCCAACTATGAAATTGGCAGTAGATACACAAAAATCAATGGTAGATAATTGGAAGAAAAAACACCTTACATATAGAGGAAAATGAGAAAATCAAGATTAGATATTATACTGAATTTCCTAAAAACTGGGCGCGGGGGCAAAGAGGCTGCCGATTCTCTTAAGGGTGTTGAGAAGTCACAAAAGGAAGCGGATGCTGGTGCAAAGAAATTAAAACTCGCACAATTGGGACTTGCAATTTCTATCGCAGGAGTTACGCTTTCGGCTGTTAAACAGATTCCCGAAATGTTTGACTTGGGATTCAAATATCGCAATGCTCAGATTGCTTTGGATGCCTATGCCGGAAGCGCTGCTGAAGCCGAACAGATAACTTTGGCTGTTGCATCTGCCGCTGGTTTTGCCATTGATAAATTTACAGCAGTTCAAAATGCAACTAGGCTATTGTCCTTGGGACTTGCTGAAACTGCTGAGCAGGCAGGGAAAGTAACCAAGACTGCAATTACTTTAGGCGCGACAATGGGGAAAGAAGCAACCGGTGCTTTTGAAGAATTTACTCTCTTGCTTGCCAACCAATCTATTTTAAGGCTTGACACCTTCGGTATTTCTGCTGGCAAAGTGCGTGAACGCATGGCGGAACTTGCAGAAGAATTTCCTGAATTGGATAGGAATGCTCGATTTACAAATGCAACTCTTGAAATAGCTGAAGAAAAAATGGTGCTATTGGAAGAGGCTGGTTTCCAGGCAACGAGTAGTTTAGACGTATTGCGCGCCAAAGTCAGTGATCTTGGACTTGTAGTAGGGGAGGTCACTGTCGATAAGTTCGGCCCTTATATTGATGTATTGCTGTTCGTAGCTGGGGGAGCCACCAATCCTTTCGTCGATGCCATTAATGACCAGATTGCCGCAATGATTGCTGCTGGCGCAACCACAGAAGAACTTAATGCGGAGATAGATAGACTTGCGGCTGCTACATTAACGAGTTGGACAGAAGTAAGAGCGATGGCCGATGCTCAGCTTGCGGCTGCTGATGCTGCCCAAATTTTAACTCAAGCCGAAGAAGATGTTATATTAACTCTTGGCGGCTTGAATGAGATAATAACTGAACAAGATACTTTGCTTGCCGCTATAAATGCTTCTATCAAAGGGCCAATCACGGATGGTATTAATAAATGGCGCGAGGCTTTACAAAAAGTGGCAGAAGCTACTGATGAAACTGGCGAAGAACAAATCGGCTTAAGTGCTAGAGCTGACAGATTAAGAGCATCGCTAGAACAAGTCACTACTGAATTGATTTTCCAACAAGCGGCTGCTAACTTGGATGCTGAGGCAACCTTATTACTGGCACGTGAATTAGGATTGATTGATGAAGCTACATTTGCAGTTGCCCAAGAAGCGCAAAGGCTTAGAGCTGCGTATGACCTTGGCGCTATTAGTGCGGAAGAGTTTGCAGCAGAAACACGTATTTTAAGGGATGATGTGAATAGCCTCACGTCCAAAGATATAACTATTAATATAGACACACTGGCCGCCAATAGGAATGTAGATGCGTTTACCAAACAGTTAGCTGGTGTGCCGCGTTCAATAACTACGGTTGTTGAAGTCAGACAATTATTTCCAGGTGGTCCGGCTGTGCCTCTCCTTGGGTTACAGGAAGGTGGTCAATTTACTATTCCAGATAGAGGCCCAATGGGAGATAATGTGCCAGTTAGTTTCATGGCCGAAAGAGGTGAGACAGTTACCGTTACTCCCAGAGATGGCACACCTCCGGTCAGCAATAGTAAAGTCGTAAACATTGGGCCTATCATGGTAAGTGATATAACAGATGTTGCAATCCTAACAGAACTAGTTGAACAGGCGGTAGGATAATGCCCAGAACAGCAAAGATAACTGATGGTACAAACGAAGTCGATCTAATTAATATGGGAGCGACTGGAATAATAGCATCGCGCGGAGGGCTTGGTCCCAACAGACTTAATCCTTCCCAGACCTTTGTCTCTTCATCATTGACCGATGGGGCAGCATTACGACTAAAAACATATCCCCCTATTCCAGAAAGATATACTCTAAATCTAAAGGACACCACTCAAGATGCAGCGGCCACTCAGCTTCAGACCTTGGCGCGCCTCCTAAGAAAGGCTGACAACCTGCAATTGACTCGCTGGCAGCAAACACCAGTTTACATTGAGCAATCAGCAACCACTGAGACTAACACTCGATTTTCTTTAGTTATTGCCTGGATTAGCCAGGAACTTTCTGATTATTTCAATTTCCCATTCGAGGCTGACACTGACTTTGATGAGTTTGAGATAGTGATTGTGCGGGAGCCATTCTGGAGAGGTACAGCCCCAGGAGTTTTATCGAGCTTAGAACCCATCAAAACGCCTGACTTCCCTTATTTCGATATAGAAATCATTACAGGCGATGGGGCGATCAACGTCACGGCTGCTGCTGCACAAACAGGTGATTGGGGAGTTGCTTTTTCTGTAGGCACTTCTGATACTGCTTTTGGAATTATCCGAGATCCTAATAATCTCACAGAGTTTTCAATCAAATTCGAGATCAATAGCGATGACCTCGTGATGTCTAGCGGGGACAGCTTTAGGATATTGAGAATCGGTGATACTGGCGCGTCTCCTACGAACTTTATTGTTGAGTTAGATGACAATGCTGGGGCGCGCAGAATCAAAGCCACTCTAAACGATGATGCTCCCAGTTCAACCTCAACTGCTTTCCATGCTTTGCCTGAGAGCAAGTCCACTATTCTTATTGAATGGAAAGCCTCGACTGGACCGGGAAATGATGACGGCGAATTGAGACTTTCCATTGATGGTGATTTGAAGGAAACGTTATCAGGTGTGGATAATGATACTTATGCCGTTGACTTCTTCCAAATTGGCGCTGTGTTGGGCGTAGACGCTGGTACAACTGGCGATCTATATATGGACACCATTGCATACGATGACGCTAGTCCATTTTCGTCCGCTTTCAGAACGGTAGATTTTGAGCCAACGATCCAGTTTGTAAGCAACTTTCGCCAAACAGGGACGTTATCACATATCTTCATGGAAGATAACAGCCTGGCGGCCTTCAGTGCTAACCTTGCTGGTGAACCATCATTCCCATACTTTGAAGTTTCGGGGTCTACCCCTGCTGTAGATGATGCGGCTTATTTTCTAGGGGACGACCCTATCTATAAGATTGTTTTGAATATTGGTGTAAGGGGTAACACCAACGTGACAATATTAACCGAGTATTCAACAGCTGCTGGTTGGACAGCGTTTTCAGGAATGCTTACAGGTCTTTTGGTTGGCACAACGGGCCATTTAGAAATATCATTTAATGGGGCTAGTGATTATGCTGCTCGGCTTGTAAATGGTGTGACAAAGTTTGGAATTAGATTTCGGATAAGTGTATTTACAAGCTGGACTACTACCCCCGAACAAGCGGATGAAATTGTTCATCTTCCCAATAATACTTATTATGAATTCAATTCTAGTCAATTACACGGCGATGTTCAAGCTTTAACATTCCAAAGACTAGTTAGCTATGGGTCTGAAAGTCCTTGGGCTAGAGTTATATTTGGTACAAAAAGCAGGGGCTTGGCGAATTTCACTAGCCGGCTTAACGCGGGCGGACAAAACCCTACAGACTTTGTAGAAAATTATGGTACTGATACGGCGCAAACAGCAGACCCAACCGCACCAGGGGGCAATAATGCGACTTGTGATTTTTCTACAAACCAAACTAATGTGGAGCGTCTAAATATTTCAATCGCGAGCATAGCAATCGAAAGAGATTTTGAAGGCGTATACCGAATTTATATGCGCGCCAAACAAGTCAATGGATCAGTCGGGGATGTTTCTGTGCAACTCAAAGTTCAAAGAACGACTCGATTTGATGGGGAAATAATAAAAATGAAACAGGTTGATGAAGATTTTGAACTTTTGGATATGGGTTTATTTAGTATTCAAAACTTTGGGGTATTGGGCGATGAAGTAGATGCTGCACTTGGTTTGGTCTTTCGCGTCTTTGCATCCTCCTCAAATGGCACAACTCCCGATCTTGAAATCTGGGATCTCGTTTTAATTCCTGTGGACGAAACCGCTTTTGTCACAACCCAATCTGGCAGGGCTGGGCAACCTATAGCACAGCAAAGAGGTATACAAATAGATTCTGGAATAATTAGAACCGAATCAGACCAATTCAGATTTACTAACGCTCTTGATAGTGGGGCCGCCATAACATTGTTATCCGAATGGGAATCGCGCGGCAAGCTGCCCATATTTGAACCTGCCAGAAACACACAGGTGCATTTTGTCTTTGGTTTCAGCAACAATAATATTACAGAGTCTCCACAAGGCTTAGGCGGGGCTGTACAGTTACGGGCACATGAAAGATGGCTTGGACTGCGGGGGTTAGACTAATGCCCATTGCAGCCATAGTAATCAAAGAAAACCCAGTTGTAACCAGCGTTAATTTCACAGACATATTAAAGGCTGGCTCCGAAAATTCCTGGGCAGAAAATTCTTACGGGCATGAAATTAGAAACATTGGTGGCTTTTGGAAAAATAAATTTAACTTGCTTCCAGATAAAACCGGGGACATTACTAGCCTGGAAGAGTATCTTGAAAACGGACTGGGCAGAAATGTTGATTCGTATTTACCAGATGGAGGCGCGCTGGCATGGCAAGGCTTCATATCTAAAATGCGGCTTGTCTTACCCGGTGCAATTGTGCAAGTTTCTTTGGGAGATATGGCAAACCGAGTTTGGGTGAGATATCTATCTGCTGAAGGTGGGTTGATCAAGAGGGCCACAAAACAAAATGATACCGATTCGCAAACCAGGTTTGGGATTAAGGAAGTAGTTTTACAAGGCGCAATTATTAGCGATGCCAATTTAGCAGACCAGGCCGCAGCCGCTTATTTAAATGAATATCAAGACCCGCGCAGAACAAAGACCACCGTCAGGCTTGGTGGCAGAGCTTCAACACAAGTTAGACTAGAGGTATTCTGTGAAGGATACTTCAAAACAATGTTCTGGAGAACATTTAATCAGACCTCCACCCAAGGAACACAAAACGCCAATCTTCAAATTCAGGATATTGTGGATGACGGGGGTCAATTCATAGCAAGCACAGACTTGGCGATAAATGCTATCGCAGTAACCCAAGTCTATGATGAGGATAGCTTGGCCGGGGATGCAGTGGCGGGAATTACACGCATGGGTGATAGTTCAAACAACCGTTTTATTATTGGCGTGTATGAAAATAGAGTGCTGAGATATGAGCAAGCAAAAGTATTATCAACTGCAGCTGATATAAATTATTCTTTACGCATCCGCGATAACAGACAAATCATAAAAGAATTGGGTTCTGGCAGATTATTAAACCCTGCTGCAATCCGCCCTAATAATTGGCTACAAACAGAGGATTTATTCTCAACCAAGATTTCAAACGAAGCTGATATTAACCGAGATCCAAAACTTACGTTTATTGAATCTGTGGTTTATAAAGAGCCGATTGGTCTAACCCTTACAAGCAATCGATCAACACAGGCGGATATAATAATGGCTAAGGCTGGCTTTGGAGGAGCGGCGCAGTTATGAGTCCTGGAAGAGGTGCTGAAGCACTACAGAATTATGGCCCTCAACTTATAGCAATGCTAAAGGCTGAGTTTTCTAATTATCATCGCAAGGGTGAATTGTATCTCCCCGAGGACGGCGCAATCGTTGTCAGCCTTCCAACGCTAAATATATTTGTTATTACAACTGGCTTGACCGAAGGCGTAAGTACCGGGGCCGGGCATGTGGTTCTTAATGGGGCCAACGGCACTATAACAATTGGCGATCAAGGAGAAGGACTTTATAAAATTTATATGAGCTGCTCAGCCTCAGCGAACAAAGTTTGCACAATACACGGAGCGGCTTTCCTTAATGGGACGCTTATCCCACAGATTGAATTTAGAAGGGATATTACCCGGACCAATAACATTGGGAATTTTGGAAGGCTTGGGTATTCCCCTGGGGTATTAGTTGCGGGAGATGTACTTGATTTTCGTTTTTCTGCGGATGTGAATACTGTTAATTTCACGATAGACCATCTTAATTTCCATATTACTTGGTCAGCTGGCGAATAACTTGAGAGTGGCATCCTGGTGGATGAATGATATAATGGAGAGATTATGAGCCTTCCAAAAGGTAAAGGAATGTGTATTTGGATTATACGTAGATTGATAAATGCGTATGGTTCTAACGAAGCCATTGCAAGTCGTTTGTCTGAATTGGGTATCACATGGGTGATCCTAAAGATAGCAAACGGAACGGGTAAATATAATATGCGCTCAATCAATGTGTTTGGAAACATTGTTGGCTACGTCGATGATATTATCCAGCCCTTCATTGCTGCGCTTCGAGAAAAGAATATTGACGTTTGGGGCTATCAATATATTTATGGGATACGCCCAATAGCAGAAGCGGATGCAGGGATTGAACGCTATAACGAATTAGATTTGGATGGATTTGTGATCAATGCAGAAAAAGAATTGAAAAACAAACCGCGCGAGGCAACTAGCTATACCGTAGCTTTGAAACTTGGTTTGCCAGGTGTCCCGATTGCACTAACATCTTATCGTTATCCCTCCTATCACCCTAGTTTTCCGTTCACAAGTTTTCTGATGGATGATATTTTCCACATGCCGCAGGTCTATTGGCTTGGCGCAAGCAACCCAGGTGCGCAACTTAGAAAATCAGTGGATGAACTTACTGCAATTTCGGATGTGCCGGTGGTTCCGCTTGGGCTTGCATAT
>SDBU01002872.1_pt1 | contig 22405 bp, 21 predicted proteins | sample 2277071 | NCBI WGS metagenome assembly SDBU01 (sample SAMN10397929, study PRJNA504765) | marine sediment metagenome | isolation source: marine sediment core GS08_GC12, 126 cmbsf | place: Arctic Ocean: Gakkel Ridge, Loki's castle | collected 2008 | reverse complement strand
CCCACCTTATGACCGGCGAAGGTAACCGGAGCACCTTCCTCTAATTGAGAAATCGACCTGAATTGCATTTTATAATGGGACTCTTTCTTAAAAAGTTTCAAGCCACCGATTAAAAAAAGAAGAACGAGCAAAATTAACAGTGAAGTTACAATCATTACTCCCGATTTAATCTCCGATTTCAGATATTCAGCCATAATTTTCTCCTATTGTTTTAAGTTAAACTTTCCAAATACTCCTTGCCGGTGCGCTGCTGTGTGAGTGGCCCCTCAGGGGAACCGTTAATAAATTGTTGCACAACCTCATTCTGAGAATTTTTAATTTCAGAGATTGTTCCATCAGCAATAATTTTTCCCTGATGCACCATTGCAATTTTATCGGCAATTGTGAAGGCACTTTCCATCTCATGAGTTACTACAATCGAGGTTATGTTTAATTTTTTGCTTAAATCCGTAATTAATTTATCGATAACGGAACGGGTAACAGGGTCCAGACCTGCACCCGGCTCGTCATAAAATACTACCTGAGGGTCAAGAGCAATCGCTCTTGCTAATGCAACCCTCTTTTTCATTCCTCCGCTTATCTGGGAAGGGAAAAGTTCGTTGAAACCGGTGAGACCGACAAGTTCCAACTTCATTTTTACCACTATTTCAATAATCTTGTTGTCCAATTTGGTATGTTCCCTTAAGGGGAGGGCAACGTTTTCGCCGACGCTCATCGAATTAAAGAGCGCCCCGCTTTGATAGAGCATACCAAATTTTTTTCTGATGTTGTCCAGAGAATTTTCGTCCATTTTTGTGATGTCCTGGTCATCAATGATAATTTCGCCGCTATCCGGTTTCAGGGCGCCAATCAGATGTTTTAAGAGCGTGCTTTTGCCGCAGCCGCTGCCCCCCATAATTACGGTAATTTTTCCTTTTTCTATCTTCAGATTGATGTTGTCCAGAACCTTACGCTTCCCAAAAGTTTTAGATACATCCTTTATAGTAATCATAAATATTTACACACCAAGGCGAGGAAGTTTCCTGAAGAGTGCCTTCATGACGACGAAGCGGGCATGGTGTCTGCCAAAGGCAGACGAGCGAGGAGGAATGAGAGTGAAGATTTCCTCGCCGGGGAAATCAAACGTGCCGATGAAGGATAACTTCCTTGCCTCTTCATATAAAATAGAACAAAGCATTAAGAACGCAATCGCTAATAATAATCAAGAAGATCGAGGTGACAACCGAGGTTGTTGTTGACTTTCCTACACCCTCGGCTCCCCCGGCAACAATGAACCCTTGATAACATCCAACCATTCCGATAATCACGGCAAAAAACACGCTCTTGGTAAGTCCGGTAATGATATCTTTTACCTCCATTGCCTTAAAGGTCTGTGAAAAATAGTAAAAGGTATCAAGTTTTAAACTGAATTTTGCAATTAGATAACCTCCTAAAATTCCCATAATATTGGCAACAATAACCAGGCAGGGAAGCATAATCAGAATGGCAAGAAGTCGGGGAGCAATGAGAAAACGCACCGGTTTGATTGCCATTGTCTCCAGAGCATCTATTTCTTCGGAAACCTTCATCGTGCCCAGTTCAGCCGTCATTGCGGCTCCTACCCTGGCCGCTACCACAATGCCAGTGAGTAAGGAGCCAATTTCCCTGGTGAAACTTACTCCCACTAAAGCACCTACCAAAACCTCTGCCTGGAAAATTTTCAACTGGTATGCGGTAAGCATTGCCAGGGTGATGCCAAAGAAAAAAGAGACAAAAGCAACAATAGGCAGTGATTTTACCCCGATTAATTCTAATTGCTGGGAGAGGTATTTTCTACTTACTGGTTTACCTTTAAAGGGAGCAATAAAAACCCAGTAAAGGGCTTGTTGAAAGAGAGAGGAGATACTGCTTAAATGTCTTAAGGAAAGATTAAAACTCCGTCCCAGATAACCACATAGGTTTCTCATATTAGAGGGTTTTGTCAAATGTCAAGATTTGACCCTAAACGATTTCAAGGCCTCCTGCTCATCAGGATAAATGGAAAAAACGTTTATTAATTTGGAGACCTCAAAAGTATCCTTAACTGTTTGGTTTAACCCGCTAAGTTTTAATTTACCGCCATATTTATTCATCTTTTGCATCAATTCAATCAGGGTAGCCAGACCAGAACTATCAATATAGGTTACCCTAACAAGATTCACTACTATTCCTTTCCTTTTTTGTTTAATTAAGTCGCCAAACCTTTCCCGCATTACCGAAGAATTATAAAAATCAATCTCTCCCGATGGTTCAACAATGACTATATCTTTTTCCGTTCTTTCTTTTATCTTCATAGTATGTTTAGACTGTTTCTTCGGGTCGGATAAATCCGACCCCTACATTTTTTCTCCAAGGCAAGGAAAGTTTCTGCAGCGTGCCGCAAGGGAACTTTCCGAGCCTACTTATATTTAACCAGGCGTAGGGTTGTCCCTATTTTAGAGGATGTGTCATAATCTACTTCATCCATAATTTTCTTGATGAAAAAGATGCCTAAGCCACCTGGCCTCACCTTTTTTAGAGGACGATGCCGCAAACTCCCCGGTTTCGCCTTTTTGCCAAAGTCCCTGATGCTTACCTCTAATCGGTCATCCTTATCCTCGGCGGTAATAATCATTATTTGATTATATTTACCCTGATAGGCATATTTAATCACATTAGTGCATGCCTCGTCAATTGCCAGGACAATATTCTTAACCTCCTTTTTGCCAAATTGCATCTCTTTTGCTACTTGAGAAATGGCCATCCTGATTAGACCTAAAAATCTCGGATGGCTGGGGAGGGAAAGTTTAACGGTTGGGATTCTTTTCATCAGTTCTCTACCTTAATTGCTACCAGCGTGAGGTCATCGGATGCCGGTTTACCCCGGGAAAAGAGTTTTATCTTTTGCAGAACTTTCTCTCCCAACCCGGCGGCATCATTCGGAGCATCCTTGACCAACTTGACAATCTTCTCCGAGGAGAACCTTTTGCCATTTTTCCCCTTTGCCTCGGAGAGTCCGTCGGTGTAGAGAAAAAGAAGGTCTCCTTTTCTCAATTTAATTTTGTTTTCTTTGAAAGAAAAATCGGAAGAAACGCCTAATGGCAGCCCTTTTTCACCTTCTAATAATTTTACTTTTCCCGAACGTTTAATCAAAGGAGCGGGGTGACCTGCATTAACGTAGGTTAAAGTTCTGTTCTTTGCATCAAGAAGCAGGTAAATTAGAGTGACAAATAGACCCAGGGTAGTGGTTTCGGCAAGGATGTTATTGATTTCGTTCATTGTTTTGCCTGGTTTTTTGTTGGGGGAAGCAACAAGTTTAAAATCGCTGATGGTTTTAGCCATAAACAAAGCCGCAGGAATGCCTTTCCCGCAGATATCGCCGAGGACAATGCCAATTTGTTCTTTTCCCAGTTCAATAAAATCGTAAAAATCCCCACTGATTCCGGCAACCGGAATATTTCTCGCCCAGAATTGGACTCCTTTTATACTGGGATATTTTTGGGGAAGGAGATTGTTCTGGATTAATCGGGCGATGCGCAATTCCTCCTCTACTTTTTGCCTATCCAGGAGAAATTGATGCAGACGCGCATTTTCAATGGCAATCCCGGCCTGATTGGCAAAGGTGGCAAAAAGTTCTATCTCTTCTTCTCCAAATGGCTGACGCGGATTAATTGCTTCTAAAACGCCAATAACCTTTCCTTTGACCTTCATCGGAACGGCTAAAATGGACTTTGTCTTAAAGCCGGTGGACTGGTCAAGTTGATTATTAAATCTCGGGTCTTTCTTAACCTTAGGAATCAGCAGCGGCTTTTCTTTTTCTACAACCCAGCCGGCGATTCCTTCTCCCTTTTTTAATCTGAACTTTTTAATCTCTTTGCCCTTTTCTCCCAGAGCAACTTCATAGGTCAATTCCCCTGTTTTTTCATCCTTGAGCATCAAGGAAGATGCCTCTACCCTCATCACCTCTTTAGAAATCTCCATAATGGTTATCAGCAATTCTTTCAGATTCAAGGTGGAGTTGATGATTTCATTGACCTTGATGATACTGGAAAGGTTGGATAACCTTTTCTTCAGAGATTTTGTATCGGCTTTCTTTTTCATTGTTGTAGGGGCGACATTTATGACGCCCGTTATTTCGGGTTTGATGAATCAAACCCCTACAGGTTTACTACCTGCAGTGCGTTAATTTGTTGCTGAACCAGACTAAGGGTTTAAGATTAATCCGCACGATTGCTTTCATCAGAGGTTTATTTCTGATAAAATCAGCAATTGGAGGGGAGGTTTTATAGTATGCTTTGACCAAGCCCCTTCCCAACGAATTGGTTAATAGATGTTCATCGCGGAACCTGCATAAACTTCTTACCTCTTCTGCCATTGGTGTGCCAAAGGCAGCGGTAGCGATGAAGCAACCACTACCACCTTCTGAGATGTCAGCGGATACAAAACCTGCCGGTGGGGCCGGGGGAGATTCCGAGGATGTTTCATAAGAAGGGGTTCTGCCGAGATTATAATTAACCCCATCTCCTTCTGCGTAATAACCTCCTTCAAGCCCCTTAACCTCAATATAGGGAATAATCAGAGTAATATCATTAGCGGTTTTATTATAGACAAAGCAGCCCTGCATTGGCGCAAGATTTATGACTGCACAATAAGCGCCATTATCCCAGAACCAGGCAATCTTGCCGCAGAGGGGATTATCAGGGTCATTAGCATTATATTCATAGGTTCCGTCGGTAACTATAACATCACTCCAGGCGACCTCAAAGGTAAATGGGCAGCCAATCTGATTCCAGCCCGGCGCCAGACGAATTTCATAGTCCCGGCTATTGTTGTAGTCATAAACACATCCTGTGCTGTGGATGGTGGCATCGTTGCGGCTAATCAGCCAGACAGAATGTCCAACGAGCGGCTCTCCCGGATCAGGACCCATATCGTTACTTGAAGTTCCCTCCTCATATGCTCCTCCCTCATCATCCCAATGGAAGCATCTCCATTGGGTGTTATCATAGGGACCCAAATCAGTCCCTAAAACGGCACTCATCTTTGTATCCTCCGGCTCCACTGGCGTAGAAATCATCGTATATGCGGCAACGGTTGTGCCGCCGGAGATAAAGCGGCTAACGGAAGTATCTGCCGGGGCAGGATTTGCCATTTTTTCGTAGGAAACATCGGTATCGCTTTCTACTTCACCCTTGATTGCAGTTACCAGAACAAAGTAGGTGTCGGTATTGGTAAGTCCATCAAGTGTTGTCCAGTAGCAGTTACCATCTACTATTTGTGAGTCACTATATGTCCATCCCGAGGAGGTGCCATAGTAAACTTTATAATTATTCACTTCCCAGTTATTATCATTCCAGGAAACATCAATTGCCTGGTCTCTCACCCGTAGCTGCACATCGTTAGGTGGGTATACTTCCACTACTGCCTGTAAAAAGGTAACTCCCAGAAAAACAGAGATTCCGACAACCATAATTAAAATATATTTTTTCATTTTTTACCCCATCACAATAAAACTATTAACGCTCTTCTTCTATTTTTGGTGTTCCTGGTGGTCCAGGAAGAGGTTCAGGTGGAGGAGGTTGGTCAACAACCTCTTCCTGAGGTGGTTTCTCCTCGGTGACCGAGCCACTTGCCCCGGTAATCTTTTCTATCCATTTTTTCCAGAACCCTTCACCGCCGCTCTTTAGTCCGACAAGTAATTTTTTCATCTCTTCCGGAGTAAGGCGATAAGCAGAACCCGGGGCTTTACCCTTGAATATTTTAAGGGCAAAGTTTTTGCCTAATGTCTGACTGCCAATCCCGCCGATATCACCTACATCAATCTCGCCTTCTAAGACCAGCACCGTGGTCACTCCTCTTGAGACCACCCAGACGATAAAGTTGGTTCCTCTCGCTCCAGCCACTGCGGTTGGGGTCTTAATCTCATAGAGGGAATCCTTGCTGGCTTTGGCCAAAATCGTTCTTACCTTACCCAGGGTTAAATTGAAACTTGCCTCTCTTTTATTTCCCTTTTTCTCGTAGAGGAATTTCTCGATAGAGATTTTCGTTCTATTCCCTACCGTCAAAACCGAACCGTCAACAAAGAGAATTTTCAGGCGGCTTCCTCCTCTGGTAATGATGGTATCATCAGGATAAACCCCGGCCAAGAGGGTAGCTGAAATACTTTTCCCCTGACGGATGATTTCGGCGCTTCCTTCCATAATGACAACCTTACCTACCGCTTTTTCTTGCGCCGATAAGAAAGAAGAACAAAGAAAAAATACATCAAACAAAAGACCAACCGTAATAATAATTCTTCCTATTTTCATTTTCCCTCCAAATTTCAGAAACTGAATTCTGTTTTTAATGAACAGATACTGCGCTGGTAATTACAATTTGCAATGTTAGAATCGTCATCGATATAGGTATAGCCAAGAGAGAGATTAAGAGATTCGTTAAGTTTTTGGGTAAGGGTAAGGTTGTAGGTCATCTTATCATCCTTCCTCTTTTGATTATAGACACTGTCTACATTCTTATATCGGGTGGGGTTGTAGGTAAAGCCCAATTTTAGTTTAAGATTTTCCGTTAAAGGGCAGAGACCGCTTAGCAGAAGATAATGACCGTCGTAATCCCAGTTTCTTCCCCGGGCATCATTGTCTTCGTAACTGTAGCCGACCTTTAGATAACTATTGTTTTTAAAGAAAAAGTATTGATTTATCCCGAAGATATTGTTGCCCGCATCCTGATTGGTTGCTCCGGGGATGCTTTGCAGGTAATCCTTATTCTGGAATTGATAATAGAGTTGGGTTAGTTTATTTTCTTGAATAAAATTGGCGGTCGGGATAATGGAATGAATGGCAAGATAATCATTATGGGCAAGGTAGTAATAGTTATAGGAGTACTGGAGACGAAATCCCCAGGGTTCTCTTTTAATGGAACCATAGAGACCAACAGTATGCCCCTGAAGGTTATAATCGGTTAATTCCTGATGCCAGGTTTGGTAAAAATTATAAAAGGTGGCAAGTTCCAGCGGCTCCTTTATTGGTTTATACTCCAGATTGACGTTAAAAACTCCGCGCCAGTCCTCCTGGTCGGAGATTGCAGTTGCTACACCTGAAGGATTAAGCACAACGTTGTTATCATATTCCATCCCAAAGGTTCCGGAGATAGCCCATTTTTTTTCTGCTGGTATTTCCCCGGATGCTTTCTCGCGCATTTCTGCGATTAAAACCTCGACTGCTCCTTTCAATTCCGGGTCGAGTTCGACCGCTTTCTCCAGACATTCTTCCGCTTTTTGCTTATCCCCTAAATAGCCATAGCAATTGCCCAGATAATAATAGGTATTAGCATCTTCCGGGTTTACTTTTAGTGCTTTCTCGAATTGCCGTACCGCTTCACGATAATTTTTCTCCGCAAAGGCAGATACGCCTTCAGAAAAATAGTTCTCTGCTGATTTTACTGCTTCTGCTCTTCCGGAAAAGAACAATAAACTGCTTGCAATTAATAAAAGAATAAATCTTTTTTTATTCATATATGTAATTATACCATATTTTTGTGTTAATTGTATAGCAATTTCCTTTTGTAGGGGCTTGATTCATCAAGCCCGCGGGTCGGATGAATCCGACCCCTACAGGTTCGCACCGAAGGTGCACTAATTTAAAACAACTTCTGCTGTTCCTCATCTCCTAAGGGAATTTCGATCTTTCCGTATTCCCCATCGTATCCAGGGGAGAGATTTACCTTTTCATCCCTTACCCTGACTATTGCCCGGGCAATATCCGCGGGAAGATTCCCTTTCAGTTCCTCTTCCGGGATTTCCAGAAGCACATTGAGTTCAGAACCCATCTGATTAATGATTTGCAAATATTGGTTCTGAACCGTCTTGGACTTTACCCCCTTTCTTAAAACAGAGGCAATGATTTGCTCCAGAGGAATAAGGTGCTTGCAGGGAATGGAGTCGGCAGGAATAAAACCCTTCTCTCTATCGGCTAAATCAACCACTCTGTGCATCACTCCAATGGTAACCTTTCTTCCACAAACCGGACAGCGATTTTCATTTTTCTTCGCTTCTTCGGGAGAAAGACAACTCTTGCAATTGCGGTGACCGTCAAAATGGTATTTTCCTTCCTCTGGAAAATATTCTACCGTGAACAGAAATCGCTCCTTATCCTTGTTCTTTAGAACTTCTTTGAGCTCTAAATAATTAATGGGTTCTTTAAAAACATTTGCTTCCCGACCAATACGACCTGGGGAGTGGGCATCGGAGTTGGAGACAAGAGTATAGCCATCAAGCCCCGAGAGTCGCCAGTTCATCGGAGGGTCGCTGGAAAGTCCGGTTTCCAGGGCAAAGATATTTTCTGTCTGCTTCCCGTAACATTCGGAAATATTATCGAATCCGGAATTTGCTCCGAAAAGTGAGAAATGGGGTGTCCAGATATGGGCGGGAATGACAAAGCCGTCATTATCGATGTCCTTGACCATTTTTACTAATTCCTCTGCTTCTAAATGAAGGATTGGTCTGCCGTCACTTCCCAGTTCACCGAACCTTTCCAGTTTTTGATTCAGTTTAAAGACCTTTTCCAGGGAGGGGAAGAAGATGATGTTGTGAATTTTTTTAACCCTGCCTTTCTTGGCGAAGATATTGCAAACCTCTGATGTAAGGATGAATTTAGTCCCATTATGTTCGTAGACCCCTTTGTCGATTAACCTTAGTTTTCTCTTTAACTCCTCAAACCAGATTGGGTGAGTGAAGTCCCCTGTACCCAGAAGATTAATTCCTTTTCTCTTTGCCCAGAGAGAAAGGTTTTCCAAATCCATAGACGGAGAGGTTGCACGGGAATATCTGGAATGAATGTGAAAATCGCAGATAAACATTATTCTTTTAAAGCCGAAAAGAGAGCACGGAATAATTTCTTTTTGACTCCCGAATAGGATTTTAATTTTTCTGCCGTAATCTTAATTTCCTGATTAGGGCTCCTGAGCATAAATTTGACATACCCAATCTCTTGAAAAAATCCGGTTAAGCCGGTTCTAATCCCGTAACTTAAACAATAGTTGCCCGGAGGTAATTTTGTTCTTAAGTAGCATTTCCCCTTGCCGATATGGGAGAGATTGCGGGGAAGGTAAAGGGCTTTTGCTACCTTTCTTGTTTTTATATCCCAAACTGGTTCCCCGGCAAGTCGCATTCGTGTTGGGTCAGAACCTCCCCAGAAGCCACTGCAGGTTATGTTTAAGGAAAGATGCTCTTTCTTCTGGTCAACGAGAATTTCTTTGCAGAAAGGATATTGCAGAGTTCCAAAGAGAAAATCTTCCGGAATAACGATTTTTCTCCCTTCTTCCGGCTCATCGGTAAACCAGGGCTCTTCCAATTCGGAGAACTGTCTGTAAGAAAAACGTCTTTTGTTTTCATCGAACGTATTATCAATCGTCCACCATTGTCGTGAAAAGAAAACCTGGCTGAAAGCATGACCGGATTCTCCTTTGTATTTAACATCAGAAAGCATACGCGCCGGGATTCCTACCGCTTTTAACATTGCCACCGTCAAAGCGGCGGCATCACTGCAAACCCCTTTTTTGGAATGAAAAAGAGCGGCGATACTGCTGCGGTCAAAACTGAAACTTACTGGAACCCCTAATTCCCATTTCTCAAAACTACCGACATCATACTCTTTGGAACTTCCCACCCAGTTAGCAATGGCTTCCGCTTTCTTCCCGTCATTTGACCATCTTCTGGCAATCTCCCTTGCTTTCTCCACTAAAGGTTGGTAATCAACCGCCTCTAAATATTTCTCCGGTTCATCGGAGGCAAAAAGATTATAGGTCTTGACTTCTTCTGCTTTTAAGTTAGAAGAAAAAACTAACAAAATCAATAAACAACAACAACCGAGTCGCTTTTTATTCCCAGCCATGGTTTTTTCTTGCTTCCTGAACGGACAATCTTTACCGCAAAGTTTCCATCTTTAGGGAGAGAGGACTTACCGATTTTAACGACAAAAGGGATTCCACTTTTAGCCCTTTTTCTTGAATTCCTGACAATAGAGTAATCCCAGTTCTCTTCCTCTCGTATGCCCCCTCTGATGTCAGAACTCACATACTTTCTACTCTTTAGTTTTCCCACACTGACCAGGACGTCAGCGGAGGTTTCTGTTTCTTTACCGCCCTTGCTTACTTTAATCACCAGAAGAGTAATCTCTACCTCAAGTCCTTTTTTAACCTCCTTTTTGTTCAAATCGGTAAAGGTCCATCTTCCGTATGTTTCCCCTGAACCATTCAGCCAGCAGTATTCCTGATACCATTCCCCGTCCGACTTGAAACTATAAGCAGAAATTTCTTCTGCAGAAATAACTCGAGAAAAACTCAAAACCAGAACAAACCACAGAACGAAGTCATTGCGAGGAATAAGGCCCCTTCTCCTGTCATTGCGAAGCCGAAGGCTGTGGCAATCTCTCACTTCATGACATTTCTGCGAAATCTGGGGTTTCATTTACCTCCGTTTCTTTTTGTTGGTAATTGCTAATAACATTGTCACTCCTGCCATCAGGAAAAGCCATTTGCTTGCGGCAGGTAAAATATTGTTAACGGTATTTACCATCCGATAGGTATTCAAAAGGGAAATGCCTTTTGCGACCAATGTCAAACTGACCAGCAACCAGAAAAAGATTGCAATCTGCCTTTTATCCTTAATCAAGCGCAAAAAAAGACAAATAATAAATATCCAGAAAAACCATGAAATTCTCTGCCAGTTATCCAAGGAGCAAAGATAGGCGAAAGTGCCGATGAAGGGCTCAAAGACGTAATGGGACTTTGTATAGAATTTCTTCGAATAAGTAATAACCCTGAATCTTGAAACTTCCCTTTTCCGTAATGCTTCAAGGATTGCCTTTCCCCTCTCCTCACTCCTCCCCCTTGACGGGGGAGGAATTAGGTGGGGGTGGGAAAACCCAGTCCAGACATCACAGAAACTACCCCAGCCATGCCAATTGGTTCCTCCCACCATCACCAAATTCTTTTTTTTGCAGAGGGTAATTATCTCTTTTTTTAATTCTAATTTAAGGGGGCGGGAGGAGTAACCGGCAATCTCAAACCCGTCAACGTTGGCTTTAGCCAAATCCTCTAAAGACAATGGCGGTTTTCTCTTTCCCCAGAAATGGGGAACAATTACCACTCCTTTTTGCCGATGCACCGCTTTTACTAAATCGGCTAAACTTTCATATTGGTTTTTATCTATATCCTTTTTAATTCCCAGAGCGTTAATATGACTCCCTTTGAAATTAATCTCCTCTCCGGCGATGACGAAGCCATCAAGGGAATTTTTTTGAAGCATCTCTTCCTGGGCAATCGGAGCGGCGCCAATCCAGTTATGTTCCGTTGTTGCCCAACCATCAAAGCCGCAATTAAGATGCCAGAGAATACTTCTTTCCAGGGTAGCACCGCCATCGTGGGAATAAATGGTATGAGAATGCAGGTCAAGGAAAATCTCGTTCGGGTTTTTCGTGTTAAGCGAGTATTGCGGCAGGGGAAAGAGGAAAAGGTAGAGAACAAAAAGTAAAAAAGAGACAATAATGACAACTATTCCGCGCAACAGAGTTAAGCATTTTTTAAGAGGTGATGTCCTCAATTTGGTGAAACCAACAATAAGCCAGATGGCTAAAAGCCAGATTAACCAGGAGGAAAGTTGTAATTTTGGTTCAGCGAAATTGTAGAAATAGAAAGGGAAATCAATAAACGGAGCAAAAATCTTTGCCGAGAGCGGGACGGTGAGGTAAACGTTTTCTGCCTTCAGCCCTGTCTTGGCATTAATTAATTCTCTTGAAGAATGAGGTAAAAAGAAGAGAACAAGAAGACCGGCAAGAATAATAACCAACCACCAAATCCTCTTCTTTTTCATTTTATCTGTCTTATCTGTCATTGCGAGCCCGTAGGGCGTGGCAATCTCTCACTTCGACTGTCATTGCGAAGTTGTAGTGGCAAAGCTTGCTTTGCCGCCGAGTAAACTCGGCAACTACATTCGCAGCAATTTCTTCAGTTCCTTATACAATTCATCCAGGGACTGCGAAATAACCTTCTGTTTCGCAATCACCGGCATAAAATTGGTATCCCCGTTCCATCGCGGGACAAGATGAAGATGCAGGTGTCCGGGGAAACCGGCTCCAGCAACCTTTCCTAAATTAATCCCGATATTGAATCCTTCCGGTTTTAATGTTTTCTTTATAATTTTAACAGAAAAATTGACTAATTTCCACAATTCCACCACTTCTTTCTCCTTAAGTTGAGAAATTTCCCTGAGATGACGGTAAGGAGCAAGCATCAGATGCCCGTTATTATAAGGGAATTTATTCAGCATCACAAAACAGTATTTGCCGCGTAAGAGAAGATAATTTTCCTTATCCCTGTTTTCCTTCTTAACCCGACAAAACAGACATCCCTTTTCCTTCTTTCCCGCAATATAATTTATCCTCCACGGCGCCCAAAGAATTTCTTCTTTCATCTATTTTTCTTCTCTAAAACTGTAGTTGCAGAGCTTGCTCTGCCGTTGTAGTCGCAAAGCTTGCTTTGCCGGTAGTTGTTTCTGAGAGATTCAATCAGAGACAGAGTTTTGCCCCCAGGGAATTTCTGCAACAAGTTGTTGGAGATTTTACTTTCCAAATCTTCTTGAAATTTTTCTTATAAAGCATATTCATCGCTTAAAAGATTAGTGACAATTTTAATTAAAACATCCTTATCTTTAGGATCGCTTACAGCGATTAAAAGCGCCAAAGTAGTTAAAGCATTATCATTTACCTTTCTTTCTCCTGTTTTCCTGAATAAATAATCATTTCTGTCCAAAAAATAAACAAACAGAAAAGAGCCGATACGTTTGTTGCCGTCAACAAAAGGGTGGTCTTTTATTATAAAATACAAAAGATGCGCCGCCTTTTCTTCCAATGATGGATATAATTCTTTACCACCAAAAGTTTGTTGGATATTTCCTAAAATCGCCTTGAATTTCTCTTCAGATTCCTGTCCAAATAAACCGCTTGCCTCTTTTTTAGCAATAAGTTCTGTCTTTATTTCCCGAATCACAGGGGTAGCATCTTCATATTTTAAAACGAATCTGCCTTTTTCTGTTTTAATTAAAGATAATTTTCCTTTATCGTATTGTTCAAGTAATCTAAGTGTCTTGGAGTAATTAGCAAGTAAATCTAAAATCTCTCGTTCTTGCCCCTTGAGTTGTTTATTCCCTACCTTATTTTCCAAGAAAGCAATAGTGTTTTGCAGTTCTTTAAATTTCTCCCGGGTTTCCAGGAGCCGTTCTTGATTAATCGTATAACCCTGCAAAATATGTTGTTTCAAAACATTTGTCGCCCAAATTCTAAACTGCGTAGCGCGTCTGGAATTGACGCGGTAGCCAACGGAAATAATAGCATCAAGATTGTAGAGGTTCATCTTGCGGATTTTCCCATCAGCGGCAACTTGTTCCAAAATGGAACAGGTTGATTTTTTGTCTAACTCCCCAGTTTTATAAATATTGTTTATATGTTTGACTATTGCCGGACGATTAACATCAAAAACCCATGCCATCTGATGGGCGTCAAGCCAAACCGTCTCTTTCTCTAGCCGCACCTTTAATTCCACTTCTTTCTTAGAAGTTTGATAAATGACTATTTCACCTTTGCTAAAATCTTTTTTGCCCATAATTTTACTCAAATCCTCTTAAATAGAAATTAAATTCCCGCTTGTCCAATCTTCTCAAAATTATCAATTCCCCAGGTATGACACTTTGGGCAGCCAACCGGTTCACCAATCTCTGCCTCCCCAACCGCTTTCTCCTTTACCCATTCCGGAGATTCACCACTATATTCGGGCTCTTCCCCATTGCTCGCAACACAATACGCATAATCAGTAAACTGAAATACAAACTCCTTCCCCTCATATCCACAATTTTTGCACCTATACTTCCTCATCTCATCCTCAAATACTTTTCCCCTTTTCTCACAAAAGGGGTGGCAACGAAGTTGACGGGGTATTCTAACCTCTTCCTCGGTTATCTCCCAAATTTAAGAAAGTATTTTACTTTCTAATGCTTCCTGGAAATCTTTTTTCAATTTTTCGTTGTAAAAGGGCAACCCCATTAATTTAAACTGTTTATTTTCTAATTTTAAATTGGTATCTGCCTTTTCTTCCATCTCAAGTAAAAATTTTTGCTTCCATCCTTCTTTAGAATTCTCAAACCTACCTTGGCTATTCTTAAATTGGTCTCCTTTTGGCTCAATAAAAATCTGATAAATACTAATTTTGTGATTTCTCTTTTTTAAAATCATTATGAAATCTGGCTCAAATGCTCTACCTTCCTCAAAATCAAAAATTTGAAAAAATTTCTCATTCCGGAGCAAAGCAATATCTGAATATTTCCGCCTCAATTTGTCTATAAATCCATCGATAAATTTAATAAAACTTCTTTCTTCGCTAGTAGCGTATAAAGCAGTTTGTGCATACCAGTCCTTGCTTGCTAAATCTACTTCAGTCATTTCTTTTGCTCGTTCACTATCGCTGTCTAATTTTAAAATCTTGTTTCTAAAAACATCTTGCAACATTTTTGCTTTAAACAATTTAGTTCCTCTAAATTCCGAAACATTGGTTTTCGCTTCCTCCGATATTCTTTTTACTACAAATATAGCAATTGCTAACTTATCCCATTGCTTCAATCTATCAATCCTATTTTTTGGTCCTCTTAGTTCTATTTCCACACCCTCTAAATAACTGTCTGAAAAAATAAACTCTCTGATTGATTTTAGATAAGGAAAATACTTTTTTAGATTCTTAAATTTGTAAAACTCAAACTTGTCTAAAGAATTTCTGATTACATTTTCTCCGAAATCAACAACTTTATATATTTTTGTTCCTTTTGCCACTTTAGATGATTTAGAATCTATTCTCTCGTCTAATATTATTTCCTCATCTACTTCTCCCGTTCTTAAAGAGTATGAGTATTTTCTCTCAATCTTTGCATCCTTGAAACCCAAAATATTGCTTCTCTGGTTCTCAATCCTGTCGTTTATAAAAACCACACCTTCTTTCCAGAAATCGGTCTCCTTAAAAGAATTTTTAATAAACAATTCTTTTTGAACATACTTTTCCGGCAAAATTCCAATTTCGGTAAGAGCAGATTTAATTTCATCAATGTATTTAACATTCCGGAAGCTGTGATAGTATAAAGTTTCTATAATGCGTAGTTCATTTTCAATGTCTTCATCAAATTTCCTTTTGTATTTATCCTCTATTTCATCTAATTGAAAGGGAAAATATCTTGCCCCTCTGCCAATAAGCTGTGCTTCACCCATTGTTGTCCTGCCTGGTTTATACTTACCGTGGACCGATTTTCCGTCTCGCGTGTCGTATAACCTCACAATATCAAATAGATTAAGCACATCCCAGCCCTCATTTAGCATATTAACCGCAAAAATAGCCCTTATTTCATTATTCTTGTTCTCTAAAGAATTAAGTTTTAATTGCTTTTCTTCATCAACGTTTTGAGAATCCAAAAGCATGCACTTTTCTTCGGAAAAATCTTCCTGCAGTTCTCTAATTAAATTGTCAAAGGTTATGTTTTCTTTCTGGAAATATTTAAACATTTCTTCTAAAATCGTTCCCCTTCCCCGTGAATTTATCTCTTGAATATCACGCAATGTTAAATTCTTTATTTTTGCCAAAAATCCTTCATAATTTTCTTTTGATTCTTTAATGCTCTTGGATTTAAAAAGAATTACCGGCTTTAATCTTATTTTTTGTTTCTCGGCAATTTTTCTGCGATACTGGCTTAAAATAACCGCCTGCAAAGCCCGCTCAATCGGTTCTAAATCTGCCTGCAAAACCTCTATTTCCTTTGAATACTTATCCAGGCGAAATTGCTTGAGGTTATATTGATAAATAATTTTGTCTTCGTATTTTTTTACAATTTCCTGATTGCTTAAGTCGATTGTTGCCGTAAACTCCAACAAAATATTTTTAAGATTGCTTCTAAAAATTCGCTCAACTGTATATTCCCAACTTCTTTTTTCCTCCAATTCATTTCCCGATAATTTAGATTTTGTCAGGGTTTGTAAATGATGTGCCTCATCGGAAATAAGGATGATTTCTTTATCCGCAAAATCCTCGTAGGTTAAAGCATTTTCTTTGGGATAATTTAAGCGGGTATGCAGTCCTTGAATGGTTGTAAAAATAATATTGATATTTTCCGGATTAACTCCTTGAAAATTTTGGACCTCTTTAATATCAACTTGCTTTTCTCCAAACTTAATTTTTGGCGCAAAAAGATATTTCTCTGATAAAGGATTCAAAAAATTGTCTTTTGTCTTCTCAATAATGTTTGTGCTGTTTACAAAAAAGATAAAATTGCGATAACCGAGTGCGTATAAATACAAAATATTCGCCGCCATTATAAGCGTCTTGCCGCTTCCGGTAGCCATATGAAAAAGAAGTTGAGCCGGAAATTGTCTTTTTTGATAGCCATTAAAATAAAAATCAAATCGTCCCAATGCCTCTTTTTGGTATTCCCGCAGTTCAAACTTTGGATTGAGATTTTGGACTATTTCATCGCTGACACGCGAACTAAAATAATCCTCTCCAAATGATTCTTTTATCGAATTAAAGGTTTCGTAAAGCATAATAAATTTAGTTAGATAATTTCTTATTTAATAGAAGTATTGAATCCCTAACATCCAAATAAGTCCCCAACCAGTAGAGCGTTTTGATGAGGCTGTCAAAATTTTTTACTTCTTGCAAACTTGGCCGGTATGCCTGTTTGTGTACAACTTTATTTCTTATAGTATTTATTTTTGTCTCTTTTATCTCCTGAAAACTTTTTTCTCTTCTATCTTCTTTTAATTTAGCTAAATTACCATTATCATTTTTTCTTTCGTCATCAAATGAGTATAAAAATATTTCTTTTAGATCGTCAAAAGTAGTTTTTTCGAAAGTTTTCTTTTTTGACCCTTTTTTGCATAAATCATATACGGTTTTTTGGTCAAGATATCTTCTTGCTTTATTGTATTGATCCGTGTTAAGGTATCCTGTGTCATTCCGTAAATTGGAATTTCTGTCAATTATCTTATTAATTATTGCTTGCGAGAAAAAACACTCAACACCTTGACATAAATTTAGAATATATAATCTATATTGCTTCTGTTTTTTATAAATAGATAGTTCGTCTATAAACCATCGGTATTTTGCAGTTGTTACCCTGTCGTCCAAAATACTAAATTTTCGCTTACAATATTGACATTCTATATCATTCAATCTGTCTATAGAGTCACCATTATCTAAATCTGAAATTCTATTAAAAACATTCTGTTGTTTACAGTACGGACAATCAACATAAATGTTTTCGTAACCAGCTGTTTTAATTTTTGCATCCATAGTTTTTCTTTAAAAACTAATTTTTATAAAATTCCTTATTTAACTTCTTATCCTCCTCACTCACCCCATACGCCTCATCATCAATTCTCACTGGGTAAAATAATCCTCTGCCCGTGCGCTTCTTTCAACGAATTAAAAACTTCGTAAAGCATATCTTAATTTTGAATACAATGTTGAAAAAATATCATTGCTAAATTTAATATTATATGAGCATCCTTTTCTGTTGCATATTCTTCTTTGGGATGTGGTGTTGCAATTCTTTTCCTTTCATGTGCAAAAACAGATTCTATATTGTCAAAGATTTTTTTTACAAAAAAATCATTCGGTATTAAACTTCCTTTCTGAGCTTCTGGAATCAACTTAGAAATCTCTCCTTTCCCTGTTTTACCGCTAACTATAATTTGTAAAAATGCCTGGATAGAAGAAATAGTGTTAGTGACGCAATTGCTATACCCCTGAGGTATGTTCTTTCTATACTCATCAAAACTATCAGATAAAAGCATGCTAACTTCTTTCCATTTTGGATGAGATAAATAATTTAAAACAGGCTCATAAATTTCTTTAATAATTTTTTCCTCTTGGCGCGGAATAAAACCTTGACGCGTCAAATAAAGATTAATGCCAAAATCAGTAAAGATTCCATTTAGATCTTCAGAAAATTTATCAAAATCTTTCCATCTCCACTCCTGCAATCTCTTCAGATATTTTTCATTGGTTTCACCTTTTGTTTTGTATATTTTGTATGTTGTTTTATCTTTCCTTTCGGAGATTAAAATTTTGCAATATAAAGAAAGTAATTCCATTACAACATTAGCATCTTGTTTCATAAAAATCTCATAAAAATCATGACAAGATGAATTTAGCGTGCTATCTTCTAAAAAATTTCTTGCATAAGTTTGGGCTTTGTATTTGTGATTAAGAGCGTATATTGTAAGATGAATTCTTTTTTGCTTTTGTTCCCTTTCTTCTTGATATTTTTCATAAAACTCATAATAGTTTTCAGTATACCTTTCTTTCCTTATATCTTTATTGAAAAAGTAAGATTCTAAATATTTCCAAATCTTATATTTTTCATCTTCACTCAAAGAATTCCAACTCCTAAAACCAAAGTCAGGTTTTAGTTTTTTCCTTGCTTCGGGATTCAATTCGCTCCAAAGTTTAAAAGCCATATTAATTCCAATTTCAAAAAATTAAATGTTATAAAATTCCTTATTTAACTTTTTGTCCTCTTCATTCACCCCATATTCCTCATCGTCAATTTTGGAAGTAAACTAATCCTGCCCAAATAATTCCCTTATTGAATTAAAAGTTTCGTAACGCATAATTTGTTCATATCCTTACAGGGTTTTGAATTTTAGGAATAATTAAGTTCTTATCAAAAAATAAAACCTCATTACCTTTTTTGGATTTGTGTGCGGTATAGAAAAAAGAATATTCTATTTTTTTAAAACCTCGATATAAAGATTTAATTTCCGATACGTTATCATAAGATACTATCCAGCGAGAATTTCTAATTTTTTTAATAGCTAGACTAATTGCATGATGGTCGTCGTGCCTATAATAATTCGTATATAAAGATTGTCCTTTTAAATAATAGGGTGGGTCAAAATAAAATATTGTTTGTGAATTTTTAAATTTTTTTTGAATCTTTTTAACTAATTCAATCGCATCTAAGTTATAAATATCAATACGCTTTTTATATTTTGCGATTGTTTTTATTCTCGATATTAAATCTTTCTTATTATATCTGCATCCTATCTTATATTTCCCCTTTTGCTTTAAGCCACCAATTACTCCGGCATTAATAACTCCAGAAAAATTTGTCCTATTTAAGAAAAATGTTGAAAACCCCAAATCTAAGAGCGCGACACTTTCTTTATCTTTTTGTATTTCTCTTTGCTTTTTCCAATCCTTGATATTAATTTCAGTTTTATGTATTAATTCACACAATTTATCCGTGTCATATAAAACAGAGTACCAAAAAGCATAAATTGATTTATCAATATCGTTGATAGCTATCTCTTTAACATAATTATTAAATAACAAAAATAATGCTACAGACGCACCTCCTGCGTATGGTTCTATATAGTAGTTGTTGATATTATTTTTTTCACAAATCAGTCCAACAAATTTTGCTAATTTATTTTTCCCGCCAGGGTATCTTAACGGTGAATAAAATTTCATAATTTATTTCTTTATTCTTTTTATATTCTTTTTTCGTTCTTCTTTAATTATCTCTTCAATTAAAAAATCACAAATAATCTCAAAGGTCCCCCAAAAAGAACGTAAGTCAGGTTCTGATGCTAAGAAAATTGTATTATGCATAACTTGATTAAGGTTTTGTGTCAATAAATCTTTATTTAAGGTTGCCATAGCTGATCTTATATCGCTAGCTCTTGTGGTATCTTTGGGGATATATTTATTTACAAAATAGTTTAATTTTTCTTTTAGCTTTTTCTTTGGGTTTTTTCCCTTTACAATGAGATCACCGCTATTTGGATTTATTTTATATCCTTTCAAATAAGCAAGTTCTTTTACTATTAATTCAAGTAGAATTCTTAATAAAGCTGCTGAAGCAGTGGGACAACTACTAGCGTCAATAGTTTCCAGTTCTTTAAAAACGCATTTTATTTTATCCGACTGAACCAGCGGAAGCCCCTTAGTCGGAGGTATGAGACTAAAATATACTTTCCGACCTCTCTTTGTATATATTGGTGGTGCGATTGTTGCTTCGCCAAATAAATTAAATTCGGTATTTTTTACAATTTCATTATTTACATTTTTGACATCGCCTTCTGAAATCGAATCAAAATATGATTTAATATCTGGAATTTTATTTAAGGTTCGAGAGTCTATTGTTCTTCCAGTAAAACTTTTTTTCGACCAAATATTATACGTAACAATCTTTAATAAATTATTGAACTTTCTAACATTTTTGATTTCGATCCTCCCATTGTCTAAAACCTTATATCCCATTTTTTCTCTAGCCGGAGTGCTATCAATAATTCTATAAAAATTAGTAATCATTCCTCTTCCAAGAACATCATTTTTTATCTGTTCTGGTAAATCAATTTCTTTTACAAATTTTCCCAACTCACCCCTATAAACATCTCTAACATTTTTACTAATATGAGCACGAATAGCGAAATTTCGTCTTTCGAATTCGCCCCAACTAATTTCATTGTTTCCCCTGTTATGCTTCCTATTCAAGAAACGTAAGCCCTCCTTTTTGTCTGTCGTTATATTTGATTCGAGTTTAAAATTATCGTTAATTTTTATTTGTTTTCTCAAATCATAAAATAATTTTTTAGTTCTTGTATCTTGCGTGAGTGATGGATTAATTAATAATTTGTATACTGTTAACCTACGATTACCCTCTAAAACAATATTTTTACCTCTTCGCTGAAGAACAACAATTCTTTCTAATTGCGGTAAATCAAATTCCGTGACTACTTCATATGCAAATTCTCTTATCTTGAAATCTTTTTTACTTAAAAAATAAGAAATCAATTCTTGCTCTTTTTTATTAAAGTAATCGATTGGGAAACGTGCATTTTCATCCCATAGGGATAAAACTTTAATCTTGATATCTCCTTTTTTCCATTTTTTATTGTTCATATTCTTTAAATTTAATTATTATAAAATTCTTTATTCAAAGTTTTATCATTTTTGCCTACGCCATACTCTTCATCATCAATCTCGCTGTAATTGACATAGAGATGGTTTTTGTCTAAACACTCAAATAAAAATCTTTTCTGGTTCTCAATGGATAAATCGGTAAAATCTTTGGCATTTTTGTCAACCGCTCTTATATCAACCTTATAACTCAAAAACGCCTTTTTTTTCATTGTCTCCCAAAGTTTCTTTAATTCTTGTTTTGTTTTTGCTTTCTGTATTTTTTCCACAAAATTTTCATTCCACTTCATCAGTTCTAAATAGACAAAATCACTAGTGATATTGTCTTTTTTCATAACTTTATAAATTCTTTCTTTGCAAACTTTTATATGTTCATTAAGTTGTTCTACCAAAACAAATTTTCTATTTCCGCCGTCTTCTTTGTTTAGTTCTAAAACTGCATGTCCAGTTGTCCCCGAACCAGCAAAAAAATCTAAGATTATATCATCTTTACCTGTCATAATTTTTAAAATATCTAAAACTGCATAAAGAGATTTTGGATATGAAAAAGAAGTCTTACCTAAAATTTTTCTCAATAACATAGTGCCGCTTGTTGTTGAAGAATATTTGCCTCCATACCACATAGTTTTTGGTTTTTTGCCTTTATTCTCGGATAATCTATTTTTTATCATTATTATATATCTTCCTTTTAATTTTTTGGCAAAAACATCATTATCTTCTACCAATTCTAAAAAAGAAGGTCTTGTTCGCCTCCAAACTCTTTTATTTTTAGCACTGTCTAAAGGTAAAATTTCAACAAAATCTTTTTTCTTCTCCAAAGAAAATTCCTCGGTTTTTTCATTATAATAAATTGGATAATATGAATTGGGTCTTTCTTCTGGCGTTGAATAACCTCCTGTTCTCCTGAAGCTTACTGCTTTAAATCTTCCTTTTTCATCTTCTAAATTAAATTCTTCCTTTTGACCCTCTGTTAATTCAAAATTTTTCATTACTGCTCTATTTATGTCTTTAGCAAAAAAATGATAATATTCGTGGCTTGTAGCAAAAAAGGTATGTGTGTCTCTTCCGCCAGGATTAGATTCTACGGCAATCGTTCCAAGAAAATTTTCCCTTCTGAAAATTTCATCTGCCAATACTTTTAAATACGCTTGTTCGTTATCATCAATTGCAATAGCTATTATTCCGTCATCTTTTAAAAGACTTCTCGCAATCTCCAATCTGTTTTTCATAAAAGTTAGCCAAGAAGAATGATTAAATGTATTGTTGTATGTAAATATATTGTAATCGCCACCAGTATTGTAGATTCTGTCAAATATTTTCTGTAAATTAACATGGTCCATCGCTCCTTTTTAAGTAGTTAAAAGTACCGGTTCTTTAATTTTTTCAGGATTATTATTTA
>SDBU01002871.1_pt1 | contig 22409 bp, 56 predicted proteins | sample 2277071 | NCBI WGS metagenome assembly SDBU01 (sample SAMN10397929, study PRJNA504765) | marine sediment metagenome | isolation source: marine sediment core GS08_GC12, 126 cmbsf | place: Arctic Ocean: Gakkel Ridge, Loki's castle | collected 2008 | reverse complement strand
CACTTCTTCTGAACCAACAGGTTCACCCATCAACCAAGAATAAATACTTAATTGATCGGCCCAATCACCTGTCATAAAAGTGGCAGCATTAATATAGATTCCTCGCCAAAGTAGTAAATGACAATCTCTATGACTTTTAGTTGCCTTACCAGCTTCTCTCAATTTGATATACCCAGCCATCGGTGATTTTAATGATTTACTGCAATAGCCATTGACTTTCCAATCATAAATAACCCGTGCCCCTAGCTTATTCAAAAAGAAAACATCGGGCTTCCCTAACAACGGCACCCCGTCAATTTCATCTTGAACCGTAATCTCAAACCGTGGCGTACCGACGGCTTGATTTAGCTCCAACATAAGATCAGCTACACACCCAGCCTTTTTATATTTATTAAAGACGTTTTTTCCATTCTCCCAAGCCCAATCTCGATTATGTTCTTCTACTTGAGCCTCAAACAATGTCGTTAAATCAAACTGAGGATCAGCACCCCTACCGAATAGCTTCTCATGTAGATAGCTTTTAGCGTAAGCATCAAAGCTACTACCTATTGACATTGGCTGTGTTTGTGGTTCCCTTTTCATTTTCTTCTCAGCTAAGTATCTGAGATAAAATAATTCAGGGTCCTGGGTAAATAGTTTGACGCTAGTTGGACTTAGGTAGTTCATCAGATTCCTTTTCTTCTTTAACCGTAGGCTCTTCGACTTTTAGAATCATAACCCTATTCCATATGTTAGCATCAGTTACAGCGATTTCATAATCACTATAAACTATTGGCGATACAATTCCCCCAGTATCTCGATTATAAAGAATGTACATCATCATCTTCTCCATTTTTTGGAATTGAAAACATCATTTTCCATTCCTTACAGCCGCTGTAATCACAATCACAAGGTTCTGCATGGCCACCAAGCTCATGTAATTTCTCCAATGTCATTTTAGACCGTACAGCATACCCTTTTTCAAATTCTTCTTTAGTTATAGGCTCCTCGATTTTTAGAACTTGGACATCATTCCATTTGTTAGCCTCAGTTGCAGCGATTTCATAATCACTATAAACTTTTGGCGACATAACTTCCCCATCGACAATACTATAAAGTATGTACATCATTGAAACATTGAAACCCCATTATAGAATTTGTATTTTCCAATCAAATGTTCAACAGTCAAAAGAATAATTGTACATTTACCTGAACCAATAAAATAATTAGCTATACGTTTCGCTTCAATAAAACTTGCACTCTCAACCAAAAATGTTTTAGTATCGTCAAGAGTTGGTGTTTTCTCATATTCTACAAACCAGTACATGAGTACCTCATCAGAGTGGGTAAATGTGATCAGGAGCAAATATAACTTCTTCAATTGTATAGTGTCCGGGCTCAAGCAACCGATCAACAATTGTTGCTGCCGCAACTAAATTCTTTGCTTCAATTAAATAAGCGTCTTCATTTTCGTAAGTTACGTAGAAAATTTTCATTATTTTTATCTTTGATAAAATTATAATATCACCAGAAATTATAGTATTACCAGAAACCTCAGTATCCCCAAAAACTCGAGCACGCCCAGAAACTTGAGCATTTTCAGAAACCCGAGCACGCCCAGAAACATAAGCATCCCCAGAAACCTGAGCATACCCCAAAATCTGAGCATAACCAAAAATCCAAGCATTCCCAGAAACTATAGCGTTCTCAGAAACCTGAGCATAACCAGAAACCTTAGCATAACCAAAAATCCAAGCATCCTCAGAAATTCGAGCATTCCCAGAAACTTGAGCATTCCCAGAAACTGTGGCTTTCCCAAAAACCTGAGCGTTTTCACCGACAAAAGCAGTGTCGGCAACTGTAGCGGTATCAGCAACCCAACCGCCACCGTTACGGTGTTTGTGGGCAGGAACCTTAACGCAACTAAAATCAAATTTCATAGCATTGACTCCGCTTCAAGTTGGGATTCAAGTAAACGGTAAACTAACAATCCAGTTAGACCGGCGTGTTCACCGTGAGTCTCATTAGCAAGAAAACAATAATCAGCAATAATCGGATTATCCCTCCGTAACCTTTGATAAAGATTTTCAACCCAATTAGGGTCACCCATACTTGCAGTAGTAGCATCAAGAGTACCTGAACTAACGACTGGTAATTCCATGGTTACGACCATAAGTGGGTTAAATTAAATATTACGCTCCGCATGAATTGTAGCCATAATATTAGTATTATCAGTAATCCAAGTATCACCAGTAATACAAGCATGACCAAAAATATACGCATTACCAAAAATACAAGCAAAATTATAGATACGAGCATTACCATAAACATTAGCACTACCATAAACATAAACATGATCAAAAATTTGGGCATAACTAAAAATACGAGCGTTATCAGAAATTCGAGCATAATCAGAAATCTTAGCATACCCAAAAACTTGGGCATTTTTACCAATATAAACAGTTTCAGCTACGGTAGCTGTATTCGCTATCCAGCCGCCACCGTTAGGATGTTTGTGTGCAGGCCGAGGGCCCTTGCCAAAATCAAAAGTAGTCATTTCACCCTCTCCTGTATAAATAAACATAGTAGATAAAAAGACCAACAATAATAGTTAGAATATTGATGTATTTACCCTCAACTGAATCAAGTTTGAAAAAGAAGAAATACATATTGCTAAATATAAGCATACTTAATATTAAAATTACTAATCTAAGCATTTCGTTCTCCTAACTATTTGAGTATAAGTATAAAAACTACCATAAACTAAACATAAACCAATACCAAGATTACAAAAACTATTGCCCTCCACTAAAATAACATTGAAAAAGAAGTACATAAAAACAAACACCTGCACAACATACATCAAAATTAATACTGATAACTTCATCTCGCTCTCCTAAAATATCTCGGCTCCTTAGGCACCAAATCATCACTAAGTTCACGATACTTATAAGTAACTCTTGACCCGATTGGGAAAAGAGGATGACTACCTTCATAAACTTCTTGCCCAGGGCCCAGGGCTCCGGGCATTACCCGCTCAGCGTCCGTGAATCCTGAAATCTTGAAAATCTTGTCATTCTCGGATTTTAGAATCAAACTACCCATCATTCCTTCATACTTGCCTTCCCCAAACTTGTAACCCAAAACAGTTGCTTCCGCATCGTGATAGGGCTTGTGTTTAAGAAGGGAATGGCTCCTTTGAGTAACCCAAAAAGAAACTGGTTTTCTTAAAATCACGCCTTCCCCGCCTTTAGTAACAATGAGATCAAGGAACTGATCCATTTCTTTGATAGCTTTGAAATGGTCGAAAGGTAATCTTATTTGTTCAGTTAATTGAACAACTTCATTATCAATTTTCTTACGTTGCAACCAGCCCCAAACTAATTCAAAAGTCCAAGATACTTTAGAACCAAACACAAGGGATTTACCATCCTTTACTTGGAACTCATAATCCCGAACCTTGATAGTTCTTGGTTTAAGGAAGGTAAGATACGGTGGACTATCAAAGATTTTATAATCAATTAAACCCCAATCCTCGGTTGGAATATACCTTGAAACAATAGAGTATGTACTTTGAAACTTGCCTCTTCCTAAGAATAGTTCCCCATCAAGAGGACAAATGGGAAGTTTATCGAGCCACCAATCAGGGGCATGAATCACCTTCCCTGTCCTTGACCATAGACCAGTAGCTTTTTGAGGGTACACGTCTTTAACTGTATTGGAGTAAGGCACATCATATGCCCACTCACCCCTGGAAACACCGCCATCCCAGAAGGCCCGAACGCCATCAAGTTTCTCGGAGACAAACCAACCTGCCGGGCTGATTTTCCCTGGCTTATAAGTATGACCCAGCATTAAGTATTCTTGTTTCATTGTTTTCCTTATATTATATAAGTACCTTGCCACCAACATTTAATACAACCGATAGGTATTCGTGGTGGAAAAGAATGAGAAACTATACCGGGACGGATTTTTGTAACTTCTTCACCGCACACAGGACAAGCTATCCCTGTATATTGCTTACGAGCATAAGCTTCCATACGCTCTTTATCATGTTCTTCAAGTGATTTTAACATTGTTTTCCTATACTAAACAGGTACCTCGCCACGGACAGCTAATACAAAAAATATCTATTCGTGGCGGATAAAATACCAAACGTGCATCTGTCTCGGCTTCTACAGTTTCTTCACCGCACACAGGACAAGCTATCCCTGTACGTTTCGGTTGGCCATAAGCTTCCATACGCTCTTTATCATGTTCTTCAAGTGATTTTAACATTAGAAATAACGATTCCTTAGATTGATAAATGCTTCTAAAATCTGTTCACAAAGTTTATTTTGTTCTTGGGTTAATCTTGTATTACCTTGAAGAATCCAAAAAGCTATTAAAATTAGCTCAGCCTGTTTTCATAATTACTCCAAAGTAAAACGGCCAAGAGTCAAGACTTCAACTAAATCTCCAGGAATATCAAAAACAAAATTACACCAAACACGAAAACGTCTTTTGAGACCTTTATCATACCGCCAGGGTACTTGGATTCTCCAATTTGGGGTAAATTCAATAGCGTCAAATGTTATTAAACAGACAATTGAATCAAATAAACAACGACAAGATTCTTCCCAAGGGATATTTGATTTTGAAATCTTCATCAGTAATGCCTTTCATTTTGAACCATTCTTAAATATGGGTATTCACCAAGAAATTCAGGCCACTCTTCAAAGATACGTTCAACTACACTCAAATTAGCAAATCTAGTCGTAGGAGCATTAGTTTTTTGGTTTGTATGACTCTCTTGAAAATAGGCCGCCATCCCTAAAATATCATTGGCTTCTGATTTTGAAATCATCATCATTTAACAAGCCTCACTTAATTTAATAAATTGCTTTTTGAGGTCTGGCCACTCATCAAAAACCCGCTTACAAAAATCATAATCCGATATAATTAACCATTCTGGGTCCTGTTGAAAAAGAAAATTAAGTGAAATTAATATAAAATGTGCTTCTGATTTTGAAATTATCATCATTTACACGCCTTTTTAAGAAGTGGATAGTTTTTCTTAAATGATGGCCACGCTCGAAAAATCCGTCTACACAATTTAATATCTGTTGGTACCAATTTTCCAATTATTCTAAAATCGTCTTTTGATACTAAAATATGTTTTGCTTCTTTTTTTGAAATTTCCATTAGAACCTCTCAAAACGATTAGGATCAGCAAGACCATTATCAAGACGCCACTTGTCAGTTTCATATTCTCCAAGTTCATCTTGACAGACCACTATAACTTGTTCTCCAAGACCCACAACCATAGACTTGTGGGACCCAAACTTACTTGGGTATGGGTACTTTTCTTTCACTGCTACTGGTGCGTATCTCTTCATCATTACTCCTTAGAATACGTACAAACATAAAATAAAAACAAGGGCTAATAATCCTGACGTTAATGCAATGCAACAAAGCCAAATTAGTAATAAATCTTTTAGTTGTATACCTCTATTAGACATCATTATTCCTTAGTGGCCGAGGCGGGACTCGAACCCGCACACCCATACGGATAAGGGATTTTAAATCCCTTGCGTCTGCCAATTCCGCCACCCGGCCATTGGCTTATTTAGTAAACCGTTTCAAAGCAAAACCAATTAAAAAGAAAGGTAACAAACAAGTAAAACTGATGATTACATGAATACAATCTACAGTTACATCAATACCACACTCAACGTATTCAGAATATTTCATAATTTACATCCTTATGTAATAGTAGCATGGAAACCGCGTTCTCTAAGATCAATGACCCTTTGCTCAGCGATTTCAAGATCATAATAACGTGAAGTGCGTTCACCTACGTCATTCCAGGTAACAGTATACCTAGTTGCCCATTTTTCAACACCATCAAATTCGATTTCCTTAACAATATCTTCAACGTCAATCCACATACTAGGGCCATAGCCCTCACACTCCCACTCTACCTCTTTCTTCTCTTCAAAAAATTCTCTGAGATCATCAGGAAAATCGAAATCAACAAAAAAGAATTTCTTCTCTAATGCTCTTACAAAATCATCTTTAGCCCAACCATCCCACGCTTCTTCAATTAAATCCGCTTCAACTTCGGTTAATAGATCCTCGTCAATAAGCGGATAACCTTCCAAACCTTCAAGAATCTCGATAATTTCCTCAAAGATTTCAGAATCAAGTAACCCTTTTACACCGATTGCAACTGCATACGTATTGTAACCGCCGTAAACCGGATGTACCCAATCGCAATCCTCATAAGTATCTATAAAATACTTATGGTTTGCGTACGTCACTGTACAGCCAGAATAATCTGATCCCGTTGAATGGGGCACATAGAAATAGATTTCTTCGTCAATAGTCTCCGGCCATTCAATATTCTTAAAATCTTCGTAACTTGCCGACCCATCAGCCTGTCTAATATACTCCCACCCATCCTCAGTGTGTTCGAGACTTTCGTACCGAAGTGGTTGGAGATTTTCAATCTTCTTTAGTCTTTCAAACATAATTACATTCCTTAACAATGAGGGTCAGGTGTCCAGACCATATTTGGTTTTTCCACAGGATAAGGCTTTGGGTGGAGGATATTAAAAGTAAACAAACAACCGACTATGGTTAAAAGAATTACAGTAACACAAACTGCAACAATAGTCAATGCTTTACGCTCATTATCATTCATTAAATTGATCTCCTATTAAAAAGCCAATGCCAAAGGACAATATCAAGGCAATAATTATTAAATTGAAGTAAGCATCAGTTCCACTTTCTATATGAATAATCATCCCCATATATACCGATAGTAACACCAAGACCAAAAACAACAATAGTCCAAATAACTATTGCAAGAAGAATAAGCATCAGTTCCACCTATAAAGGTTAGGGGTCTTAAATTTAACTTTACTTCTAATTAACTGATAAGCTATCTCACAAATTTCCTCCATACCTTGATAATTGATTTTATCAACAGTATCAGAAGACTTATGATAATCGCTGTGTAGTCCAGTAAAATACCAAAGCACATTTACTCCGGCTCTTCGGAAAGAGGCATGATCGCTTGCCCCTCCGCTACTACCTGCTTGGACATTACCTTTTAATCGACCAATCATGTCAAAATTAACCATAAAAATATAATCTTCTATTTTACCAAGATACGGACTCTTAGCGTAATACCTAGAACCTTTTAATCCTGTCTCCTCTTTACAAAACCAGATAAAAACAAGAGTTGTGTCAGGTTGTGGCAATTGGGAAAAGCGTCTAGCCAATCCTAAGACGGCAGCACTACCTGATGCATTGTCGTCAGCACCCGGAGAACCAGGTACAGTATCAAGATGGGCACCAAGAATAAGGACTTTGTCATTTGTCCCCTCGATCCATGCTACAACATTCTTACTTGAGCCTACCTTTTGAAAATCGACTTTGATTCCAAAATCAAGACACTTATTAAAAATATAATTAGCGGCATCGTCATAATTTATGCCCACTCTCGGGGTATTAGCTAATAGCCTAACGTAATTTTCAAGCTCAACAGCTTTTTGGCCGTAGGCTACAGATGTCAGTGATATTAGAATTAGGAATGTTTTAATCATTGATGACACGTATTATAAAAAGAGACGCAAAAATACCCATAGTTAAACCCACGTATATTAAAGTAACCGCGATTGCTGCAATAGGAATGAACATTAGAATCTCCAGTTAATATTAAAATGTTTTAATCATCTTAATTTTCCGATGGCGATGACAATGCCTAAATAGGCATGGACATTAGAATCACCTTTCACGTAAAAGACATGCTTGTTTAAGGTCTTCGACTGTCCCAAAAATATCAACACCTACACCAACGGTACGCTTGAAACCGATTTGCGACATTAAATGCCACTTCTTGCCGTCTTTGGATACTAGGAACCAATAGTATCCCTCACGGGAGGGCCAAACAAGTGCCTCACAAAACGGATACCCTTTTTCTTTGGCCCATTCCTTAGCAGAATCATAATTCATCGGATTACTCCCTTAATCTTATAATATTAAAATCAACGCCAGGAAATCACAATAAAATGTAATTCTGTATCACTCACTTCACGTGTCGGAATCTCGTTCAATTTCTCTCTTACAACAGTAGTATCAAAACCTTTACGGTTGATACTTTCAATGCAACGCTCAATTACATCCTGAGTGCTATAGCCGGCCGCTATAACACCATGGTCAAATCCTTCTGGTACCGATTGATCAAACGTAAAATTTGCAAAAAGAGGCAAAACACCGCGATCATCAATTATAAAATGCTCAATTGGTTTCTGCATAGTTTTAACGGCCATGTAAATACTCTTTAAGTTAATGTTAATAATCACCGACAGGGCATCCGTGCCCATGACAAGGTAAGAGTTATTCACCTGTTACAGCGTGATGGGCAGCTTCTGCCTCAACATACGCATCACCTGAGGAAACTAATGCGGGTGCAATTTCTGAAGAACCCTCTACACGTTCAATCTTTACTTCAGAATCAACTTCTTCAGGGCAATACTCATGTACTTCGCAAAGCAGACTCTTGCCGCTTTTACTCAGGCGTACAACCTTCAAGGCGGCCACTTCAATAACCCCAGCCCCGACACCGAATTTCCGAATCAATTCAGTCCGGGCTCTGGGCATCAGAATACATTTCCAACCGTGGAAACCTTGGCTCTCAGATGATTGCAAAAACCATCCGACTTCACAGCCAACGGTTTCTGGTACATAGACACGGCCATAGATGAATGGGGGTGAACCTTCAGCAAGTTCCACTACCAAAATTGCTTTACCATCAGCCGGCTTCAGTATGTCCCCTTCTTTCGGCGGACACTGTTGAACGGCTTCATACTCCTCGATCCAAGTACCAAATTCAGCGTTATCTTCAGTCATTTTTCTCTCTTTTCTGGTAACGGGTTTTCAATTTAGAACGAATCCTTTGAATCGCTAATCGCGACAATCCTAATCGCGTACTGATTTCAGAATCATTGTAACCCTCCCCCCTTAATTTTAGGATTTTTTCTTCTAGTGTGGTTGTAGTTATAATATTCAATTCTTCAAGTAATTCGCTTGTTTTTTCAGGATTAGTGCCTATCTTACTATTATCCTTGCCAATTTCCCAGTGCCCTAACTTTTCAGTTAATGGTAAAATTAGCTTACGTTCGGCGTCTCGGGGAAAATAAACAGTGCTATTGTGACGCATACACTTTTGAAGGGCATGATTAACATAGTCAGTAATATAGCCGCCAATATTATCATGATTAGCCATTTTACCGTTAGCTACATTGTTTACTGCCGTTATTAACCCAGCCAATGCAGCACTATCCAAATCGTCGTCCAAATATCTACAACTATAATTAGCGATATAACGATTTACTATTGAAATCGTTAATCTCACATGGTGTAAAATCATTGCCTCTATTGCTGCATTATCATTTTCTCGCACCCTTTTTAATAGAGCCGTTAAATCATTTGGCTCCAGCTTTTGAGGATAATTGGCTAGGTTCAGTGTACGCATGTTAATGTATGATGTTGAGAAGTTCCAGTAGATCCAGTTCCTTTTCGGGTTGCGGACGGCCACTTGTAATCCTTTGAACAATTGGTCTTATTGATTTATAAGCATTAAGGCGTTTGATTGCTGCACCTTCACGCTCAGCTTCATGATCAATTTGTTCTGATTCTGACATCATTAACTCCAATAAATAGTGATAGACAGGGTCGCTAGGTCGCGTCCAGTTGTTTCCAAAACGTCAGTTCCCACGATGGGCCTACCGGCTCGCCGTCAATCACAGACCAAAATCGGCTAAGCCGGCTTACAGGCAGGCCATGCTCACGGACCACACTAAGAGCATGAAAGCCTTTGGCTTGACCGCCATGAAACCGCACGGCTGGTTCAGGGTAACTGTGTCCCTCACCGCCTTGACAGGATTCGTAGGTTTCAATGCCGGCGTTCATCAGTACGTATACAGCACAGGCAATCCCTCTATCTAGCGGCGGGAAAAACTCACGTTCTGCATCACGTTCTGATTCTAACATCATCACTTTACCTTTGTAACAAAGCCATTTTTGACAGTAACAGTCGCGTACCAACTATGCGGTTCCGGGTAAGGGCCCTCAACAGAGAGTTGAGCATTTTCCGGAACTAAATGGGCAAACGGTCCGGGCTAAAAAATTCTGATTTTATCGCCTTTAGATAATCCAACTATTAAATCTTTTTTCGTAAAATAATTAGGGGTTACATACATTTGGCTTCTCCATATTGTAAGAATGATAAAAATCTTCAGCGTGTTCTGCTATTATCCCATTTATATATTGACTTTGTTCAGTTACCATCCAATCAATATCGCCCTGGGCTGTGAAATTTTGCTTAACACACTTCTTTGTTTCTGTGTCAAATACTTGTTCAATATAACCTTCTGTAACCTTAGTAATTAACATTCTGGCTGCTCCTATTCGTTCAGCAAGATTCTTTTACGATAATAAAATCAACAGCCCCATATGCCTTCATGGCTGCATCAATGTGATTAACATTTGGCCGCCTCTTTATCATTTTAGCAAGATACTCTTCTGTGGTAAGAGAATCACCGGCTTTCCTAGATGCGTCAACTCTTTGAAGGTGTGGATTTTGATTATAATATATTTCGTAGGTCTCAAAACTCCAAGCACATCGCCTATAAATCTTATCCAAAAATATTATAGTCGTTGGATAATCAGAAATCTCGCCATTTAATCGAACAACGATTTCTCCATCAGCACAATCCTTAATAATGTGTAATGTTTCCATAATCAACTCCAGCGTACAGTAATAAAGTGAAATTTACAATCTCCAATTTCCAACTTAGGCGTCGCTTTTAGGGGCCCGATCAAGATTTTAGCATCAAACTCCAATTCGTGTAGACGTTCAAGAGTATAAGCAACTGCCTTCTTCGTAGTCTTACCTTGAGTTGTTAGGTAATTTTCAAAACCACGAGCATCACAGATTGGGTATTGCTCGGGGCTCAGGGCTCCGTGATCTTCGATTGCAAAACACTTAATTAATTTCATAATCAACTCCAACGTACAGTAATAAAGTGTTGTTTCCCGTCTTCAGGTTCCAGTGCTGGTACAAGGAAAATAAGAAGTGGCTTTATCGAGATTTCAGCATCAAAACCCATGTTACTGATACGGTCAGCAATTAGGGCAAGTGTAGCGAATGTAGTCGTAGCACGTTCAACTACCATATACTTGAAATTGTGTTCATTCACTTCCGGGAAATTTTCCAACATCCCGTGATCTTCGATTGCAAAACATTCAATAGATTTCATAGTAAACTCTTACAAAATTCAAGAACTCGTCCGTCCTCAGTTTCAATACACCAGCCAGAATAACTTTCTCGGATAGCGAAAAGCTCATTGCCGCCATCCTTGCGACGAAGAATAACAGTCTCACCATCCTGGGATACTATATGTAAGTATCCATTAGCAACTAATTCTCTTTTCGATATTGTAATCATTTCTCGCGGGCGTGTTAATTAAAAGGAACAGGCGTGCGTGAAGCCTCATAATAAACTTCATTCCTATCATAACTCCAACCTATTTTAACATATGCTTCACCGAGGAAACGCAATGTTTCTGGGTAATTCTCGTACTTATCTTCCAAGGCACAAGTAATGTATTTCAAATCAGTTATCATGTGCATCGAGGTAATTGAAAATACTTTCATAATCATTCCTCGCGGGCGTGTTAATTAAAAGGAACGGGCGTGCGTGCGTGAGGTCTTATAATAAATTTCGTTCTCATCACTATTCCACCCAGTTTTAACATACAAATCACCAAGAAAACGCAATGTTTCTGGGTGACCATTGTACTCATCGTAATTCCTACATCGACAAGTAATGATTTTACAATCAGGCACTACTACGATTTTAATAATTTCCATTTCAAACTCCTGAAATCAAATCATTTTGATGGTAAAGTCCGCACGCTGCCTAATTAAGTATAGCATACTTTTGGTAGTTTGTCAAATAAAAATTTTCACGATGATTTGATTTGAGTAAATTTATAGAAACAATCAATATCCATATCAATACTTTCCAAAATACCAACACCATCCCAATAGACAGCATGACGCCATATTTTCTTCATCCCTGTAATAACGCCTCGACTATTTTTAAGATGATTTTGAAATCTTTTAATCTTAAAATTAACTCCAAAAGTCTTTTGACCGTCAGGTGTAGAGTACGGTAATGCTTCAATCGGTGTAACCGCGAACCCCATATCGAGTGCAACATCAATAATTTCTTGAATATGGAATCCTTGACGTTTACCCGGATCAGGTAAATCTGGAAAAATAATCGCTTGGCCGTCGTGCCCAATCCTATTAACTAACGCATTATAGGTAATACCTAAAGCCATTGCGGAGGCTGCAGCTAGACAGTTTTGCATATTTTTGTCTCCAATACGACAGAATCATAAATGTTACCTTGAGCATCTACGCCGATTTCAATACGCACGATACCAATAAGTCTACCGTCACGTAATGCTTGTGCTTCACTACTATTAAGTAAGACGCCTCAGTCTATTGTTTTCATTCTCTCTCCTTAATAGTTTGAATCACTTGTTTCAGATTAGTAAAGACCTCAAATACTAGACAATTACCTTCTTCGAGTAATTTACAATCAGCAAAAGCAATGGTATCTGGATTTTTACAAATACTATTTATTGCCTTCAATTTAGGCACTATATCACCAAAATATTCAATCCAAAAATCCCAATCTACAGTAAGAAAATCATCTTTAATCACTGTTTTAGAGGGTGAATATCCTAATATTGTTTTCAATTCTGAAGCGAGTTGTGTTACGCCTTCTTTTTTTATTTGCATTTCTACTTTAACGTATTCTATTTTATTCATCATCATCATTCTTCTTCCTCTTCGAGCCACGCTTCAGGGATTTCAATAACTTTAGTTGCAACATCTTTCAGGATTCTTGGAATCAAGGATGACACAATCCAAACCTCTTTACCCCGCCGCCTAATCCATCTCACTAAAGGATTAAGATTTGGATCAGAACTACCGATGACAACTACATCAACTTCATTAATAATTTCCATAATATCAACAGCTATACCTACACCCCAATCACAACGCTTGATTTTAACATCATGGATTTCAATAATTTTTGGACTCTTGAAACACGTCTCAAAACCGGCGTAGCTCAAACAACTAATAAAACTGTCCGTATTGCCAATAGTCATACCGTAAGCAACTGCTTTAATTACTTCAGCATCCTTTGCAATTTGTTGGTAATACTCTTCATAACAGAGTCTACCGTTATGCTTCCGATAAACAGTATGATATAAATTAGTAGTGTCAACAAAGATACCAATTTTCATTATTTTCCTCCTTTTATAGCGGCACCCTGCTTTTGAGCCTTGGCTATCGCTTCTTTACGGCTTTTTTCATTTCCACGGGTGTAGGTATAACACTTACCGCTCCTACCCCAACGGAAACCTGGCTTCCCATTTTTTTGACAACTTGACACTGGCATTATTATCTCCCTTGTCTTTTTATTTCGTCCAATAGTCCACAAACACAACCCAAAAAATATGTAATAATTATTAAAAGAATGGTTATGATTGCCATTATTTAGGTTCCTTTATAATTGTACTTGTACCAATAATATTCGCACCCGAATCAAGTAAATGCTTAGCTGTATTATAATTCTTAATACCGCCGGACACTTTTATCTCCAGATTACCCATACCCGCCCAAATAGCAAGTAATCTATGGTTAAGAATAGGATCTTTAACTAAAGTTTTAATACAAAAAGCTCCAGAATCTCCGACAATCCTATAAGCGTCTACTATATCTTGCGTGCTTAAATGTTCAATACCCGGCACAATAACTTTTACAGGTAATCCAAGTTCAACTATTTCAGATATTTCAGTTAGTAAAGCGACATAATGTCTATTAGCAAAATTATCTGTATTCCAAACTACATCCAACTCATCCGCATATTTAAGAGCTAAAGCCGATTCTTCGTATTTAGTAAGACTCAAACCGTTAGGGAAACCTATAACAGAAACAATTTTATTAATTAAAAGAGCAGAAGCTAAATGAACCCTAGTCGGATGAACACAAATACCCCTGTAATTCGCACCTAATCCGCAAAGACGTACAAACTCGGCGTCTGTGATACCTGGTTTAAGGATTGCAAAATCAATTTTATCAATAATCATTGTCGCTCCTAAAAAAGAGATCAATTTCTGTGTCTGCACGTTCTTCTGAATCCGCAGCATGGATAAGATTTTGATAATTACCTTTAATACCATAATCTCCTCTAATAGTACCCGGTGCTGCCATTATACAATGAGTAGTGCCAACCATTAAACGAACCTTATCAATACTACCCTCTAAAATAATACCGATTAAAGGGTGTCCAATTGTATTTTTTACCATTTCGTCAAGATAATTATAATTTAATTTTCCAATCAAATTATCATAATGTGCATGAAACCAATCCATATTTTTATGATGCATTTCTATTTTAAGAATTTCCATACCGACTCGCTCAAATCGACTCAAAATCTTACCTACTAAACCCCTACTAATAGCATCAGGCTTAATAATTATAAATGTTTTCATAGATGGCTCTCTTGAAAATTGGATAGATTTTTGTTGATGAAAGTAGTGGTTGGCAACGGAAATTAGCAGGCGGAGATAGCTCTCTATCCCAGGATAATGGCTTCAAAAGGTCGCGTTTTTCAGTTGTCAACATAATTAAATCGGCACATTTAACTTCATCAGGAATAGGGTAATTGTAATTTAACGCTTCTGCAACTACTTTATCAATATTGTCTAAAATAGTTCGCAACCCCGAACCTATTTTTTGTTCCAAAGCTACTTTAAAAGGCGTAGATAAATCGCCATAATATGCTTCTGGTGCATCATGCAAAAGTGCAGTATATTTATTTTCTGTTACCAAACGAGCAACATTCAAAGAGTGTTGTGCAACAGAATAAAAACCATTACAATGACCATTAAATCTACAAATTTGACTAAGTGCCATGATTACATCATCAAAATAGACATCTTCAGATTGAGGGTCCAGGAAACTAAATTTCTTACCGGAGTATATTTGCATCCACACTAAGTGTATCCTCCCATATATTTCCAAAGATTAGGTTTATCGAATAGTTTTTGATATTCTTTCTCATTGGCGGCTGTTAGAATCCAGATTCCTACACCTTCAGCAACTAGCCTTGGAAATGTCTCCCATTGAGCAGGCGTAAATTCCCATTTTTCAGGGTTCTTAATTTCAACCCACCGTGAGCCATAACGTCGTTTAGCTATATATAAATCTGGGACACCATGTTGATAGGTGTTACCGTGCATAATCTGGACAAACCACTCACGCTCCCTTAAATACCTAATAACTGCTTCTTGAATTTTGGCTTCTGGGCCTTTAGCGTGGTTGTATATTTTTTGTGTTTTCATAAATCACATACTAATTTGAGTTTCATACTTAACTAAGGCCAGTAAACTAATGGCGAGAGTTAATTCTTCAAGCATAATATCTTTACTTGTAATACGTGCTGTTTGAACACATTCGATAGCCCTATTGATATAGTAATCAACATCATCAACATCTAGGATTGTTCGCATCAACCCTGTGGCTTTTTTATAATCAAAAACACTTTCTCTTAAAATTTTAGAAATGTCACGCTTATTCATCGGCTTCTTCCTCTACTAGTTCAGGGCATTGTTCTATCATTAGTTTAGCACTATCCGCAAATTTATTGATTTGTTCTATTGTATTATTTAGATTTGCTATTAAAATTGGTAATTGCATTATAAATTGCTCTCTGTTTTTATTCATCGGCTTCTCCATTAAAGATTTTATCGGCTTTGTCTCTTGCCTGTCTAATTTCAAGGCAAAGTGGACAATTCGTACCGTGTGTACCTTTACGATCCCAATGTTGATGTCCTTGGAATGTTGCATTCTTATGTAAAAACTTATACGCACAATCTATTCTTTTTAATTTTAATTTTAATTGCTTATTTTCTTCTTGTAATTCATCTAAAAATTTACCTAATGAATATCGACACATCTCCCAACCTCCTCGCTGCATGAAACCTTGTTCGATTTCATTCGTCAATATATCTAAATTAATTTCACTCATTTTATTCCTTTTCAACTGGAATTTGTAAGGTTAAAACAGAGCGACCATTCCAATGTACATAAAAATAATCTGTATTATCTATACAAGCAAACTTAAACTTAATAAGATGTTTATTTCCAATTTTAATTTCAATATCTTCATTTCCAAAGTTAAATTCAACATTTTTTAATTTTCCAAATACAATTCCAATATTTTCTATTCCTGCAAGGTCAATTTCTAAATTTTTAGGTTTTGGAAAATTGCCAGAAAACGGAACTATATGATTTTTGTTAACAAATTTATTTTCACTCATTTTTTACTCCTTTTAAACATAGCTGATCGTTTAGTACACCATCGTTTTAGAAGTCCTCTTTTTGCTTCTGATAATAAAATCTGTTCTCTTAAATCGGTAAGCCCAAATGTTTCGTATCTTCGCCAAGTAGCTTCTGGCAATAATGCTCTTACCTTCAATAAATTAATATATTCTATTGACATTTTCAAATTGTGGAGCCAATCAAAAGCACGATTGTAAGCATCAATACGGTGCTTACCTTCTTTAATTCGTATACATCCCTCTGGCACTCCAGCTATTAAAAGTGCAGGTTTTACTTCATTTAATAAGATATTGATACTTTCAATGGCAGTCATATTTTAACTCCTGCTATAGCTAGGGCATCTAAAAGTTCAAATTTTGTCATTCTTGAATAATGAGGGATTTGATTGATTTTTGCAATTTCTTTTAATACGGGCATAGTGACAGTACCGCCCAACATAATTTCAGTTACCCAACGCCTTAATTTATCTGGATTAGGGACAATCATGCAACAGAAAATTATCCCACGTTGTTTAAGAGTCGCAGACTCAAACGCCTCTTCAAATACCTCAGTTTGAATTATATAATCCTGTCGTCTAAATTCTAGTAAACGGCGATGGTGTTTTAACCGTATTTCAGCACCTGTTATTTGCTCGCCCATGAAGTCTCCTTTTTATTCCAATCCATTTTTAAGAGTGGGACTTTATCTTTATACGATTCAACAGTGCTATCAACTATTGCACTGATTTTATTTTCATTTCCAGGTCGTGTTACCGTATGAATTTCGTCGTGCATTTGAATTGCTCGTATCACCCAAGGATGTACCCCAACTGGTTGAAGATCACAAAGATTTTTTTGTAATTTTTTAGTAATACCCGCACCGGAGCTTTGAATTTCATGGTTTGCAGCGGCCCTTAAATTAGATGCTTGAACATTAAAAGCAGCAGCATAAAGAGCACTTTGAATAGCCCCAGATGCAGTCTGTAATCTATCTCGCCTTTTTACTTTGACTCTTACCCCTTGCCAAGCCTTGGGAGGGTTTTGGGCTAAATCAAAAAGAATTTTACAAATTTTATTTTCTAAAGTAAAATAGCGTCGAAACCCTAACAATGACTCAATAAAATCTGCTGGCTCATGCCATTCAACCATTGATCCTATACCACCAGGCTGACGCATACTACAGAATTTATTAAAAATTCGTTTTCTTGCTTTTTCAATTCCTGGGTAGCGTTTAGCGAAACCTTCACTGGCCTTAGTTGCTGTCTCAAGATCGACACCTAGACGATCAACTATAGTATTTTCATCTCCACCATATAGCTGACTAAAAATACCGCGTTTACCGTCGGTATAATAACTTGTTGTTTTTTGTGTTTTAATAATTTCATCGTAACTTACATCAAATAATTCTTCTGCAAATAAAGCATGGATAGATTTACCGTCTAAAAGATCCTGTCTAAGATTAGCATCATTGTATACAGCCTCCGCCAATACGACTTCAAAACTTGCAAAATCACCACCACTTAATACGTCATCGTTATCAAAATCAGCTAACGGAAAACATTCTCTAACTGCCTTAACATTCTTAATACCTTGTGGGTTAAGTTTGTCACGTCCTGACATTCTTGAACTTAACGCCCCAATAATATTAAATGAAGCATGAAAACGATTAGCTAAAAGAAGTTTATCGTAATTTACAATTTCGTTTTTAGCCCGTCTTGATGTTAAAATCTCTCTAGCACGTTTAGCGGCAGGGTGCAGGCTACCATCTTCTTTTACCCAACCACCTTTCCAGTCACCTTCAAATTTACCGCCAATTGCTTCTAAGATTACAGCAGCCGTACCTTCATTTAATGCAACACGTTCGGTTACGTCCATAACCTCAAAAAGATAAGCCTTAGCTTGTTTTGGTGCTGTAGGGATATTGCCTACTTTTACTTCAGCTAACTTCCTCATTTTTAACATCTTTACGCGATCAATAGCAAAACCTCGCCATCTTGCTGAACCCACCGCACAGGCTAATTCTGAATCATCATCTCCAGGCTCAGGGCTCTCGAAATATTTCCACAAATCACGGGTGTAAGTGACATCATCACCTGCATATTTTCGTGCCAACGAATTATAGGCCCAATGATCAACATAAAATTGAATAACTTCTGGCCAAGCATTATTCCAATTACCAGGTTTACCTACAGCTAAAGCGTAAGGTGCGTACCCTAAATCAGTCGGTCGCCACTTCTTATTAGGTTCAACATCTGTGAATTTGAGTATAAAATCTTCTTTCACTTTTAATGCAAATTTAGCTAAATCTTTTAGAGCGTTGGAGGCATTGAATTTTAATACAACATCACAGAATTTAGGGTCAATGTCCCCGTGCTCGTCTTTACAATCATAAATTTGCCATTGACTTAGTGTTTGATCCTTACGCTTAGCAAAATAAATTCCATCTAAACTAACTCTCTTCTCCAATTCTTCTTTTACTTGTTCAACTAATTGTGACGGGATTCTTTTTACCCTAATCGCACCGCGACCCATTAAAGATTGGAATAACCCTTTTTGTGCATGGAGCATTATATCACAACAGGCTTTTGGTTTAATACAAATATCTAAAAATCTAGCTTGCTCTTCTAAGATAGCTAATTCATCAATATGTTCAATAGGAATTGCACTATGATCTGGGAACAGTGAGAAGGTGGTGTAAATTTTAGAAATATGAAACCAGTCATAAGCAGCATTGAACATACAAACTTCTTGGTTAGCAATCCACTCCAATAACTCTAGCGTATCTTCAATTTTCTCTTTCCAAATGTCATGGAGTTTGATTTCGCCATCGTCCTTCGCATATTGCAAAAGGACCATAACCCCATGGAATCCACACGTCTCGGTGTCAAGAAATATCATCATAACCTTCCTTTTTTAATATTTCTATATACACTTGACGATGTGTTTTATTTTCAAAACGAGGAAATACAGAAACCATATGTATTAATTTTACAATCATTTTAGCTTCAAAATCATCCCGCCTTGAAAGCATTCCCCAAGTAGGGATAAGTGTACCGACAATACTAAAATAAATATCTTTAGGTAATACCATCAACTATCCTTTCATAAATTTCTTTTTGTGTTATGAAAATGCTTAAAGGCGTATACACACTTAATTTACGGATACATTGCTGTATGACTTTAGCTTCAAAATCGTCACGTAATGTTATAGCTTCCCAAGTGATAGTATCTAATTCGGAGAGAGGGTTAGCGATACAAATAAGAGACATTAGTTCACCTTTAATTATCTACTGCAATTATTTGTACTAATTTCTCTGTAGAAATTACTTTCTCTATACGACGGTGAGCATACGTTTCGTAAACAACTTCAATATGAGAATTGGGATCAAATTTTTGAAGTTCAGCAATTAAAGCGCCAATAGTTTTTATTGTAGACATCAATTTACTCCAGCTAATGGGACTTGGTAAAATTTATCGTGTTCACCGGCATATCTTTTAATATCAAAATACAATTCAGCCGAACTAATTTCACCGTTAGCCCAAGCTAGACAACGGGTATGTAACCCGAAACCAACAGATTCACCTATATGGTCTAACATATCTTGTACTACATTTTTTGGTTGACGTCTCTTCTTAAAGGGGTCTTGTTCAGGTGTCTTACCAACATTGATACCTTGTTCACCTTTTAGACGAGCATTTTTGATTTTTTTAACAGCGTTAAATTGTCTTTCTGGAGTTTTCAGACTATAAATCTGTTTAATTTGTGCTTGATTTAACAAGCCGGCCGCAGCCTCAGCTTGAATTTCATCAGGTAACTCTAATAGATTATAACGAACCTGTACCCAAGATGTAGAAACACCTAATGATTCTGCTACATCCCGACGTATCATACCCAAATCTTTCAATCGTTCAATAGCTCTAGCTTCCTGAAGAAGATTAAGATTTTGTCTCTTCAAATTTTCGCCCAAATTTAATAATCTTGCAGTTGTCTCACTCAAACCAATCTTAACCATTACCGGAATTGTTACTCTCTTTAGGACTCTGAAAGCAGCAAAACGGCGATGTCCAGCTATGATTCTAAAATCATAACCATCTATTTTCTTAGTTACATCTGCGACAGGTTGAACCGCAATAGGAAATTGTAGTCCATGTAATTCAATATCCTTGACTAAATCAATAACATCCATAGGTAATATTGTGCCTCGACAATTAAAATCACTATCGCTACAAATTCGATTGAGTTCAATCTCTTGGACTTTATAACTCATCAGTTGCGGCTCCTGTTACTTTAAGATATGTTTCAATCTTACGTTTAGCCATTTTGTTTGTGTCCCTATCTGAAAAATCTTCGACATGAGCTATTATCAAAGCTATTGATTCACAATGTTGTAAATATCGTTCTTCTTCAATTTCATAATTATTATAAGTGAATGGTGCTTTTAATTTTAACATCAGAACTCCTTAGCTAAATTTATGTGATATCGGTCAGGTCCTAGGTGCTCCCGCTCTGTACGTAGACGCATATTAAGACGCCAACTAACACCGAAATTACGATGGACACCATGAAGCCATTGACTTGGCTCATTGAACGTAGAAAGAGACTCATAAACATACGGTGATGTCGCAATCCAGGCACCGTTAATTATAGTTTCACCATTCAAGGCAGCTTGCATCGCTGGATTATGAAAATGGGCAAAACAATAGTAATCTATTTTCTTACCCTGGGAAGCATTTAATGCCGATAATCTTCTAGTTTTTCTCTCTATACCGTACCAAGGAATACTGTTCCAACTTCTAATATCATCACCATGTGATATTGCAAAACCCCAACCTTCAATCTCTATACAAGCAGAAAAAGATTCTGGGATTATAAAATCAATTTTAGGTATATTAATACAGTGGGCTTTGGCTGTTTCAGCTACTAAATAGTCCCAATTATTCCAAGGTGCAGGGTATTCTTTTTTAACCGTTCGGCGTCCATGGTTGCCTGAAAGATAGAGAACTTTAATTTCCTTAAAATACGGTGCCAAATCTCTAAACATCAAAGCGTGCATTTGGCCTATAGCTAAAGTATTTCTGAATGCATTTCTATATTCACTATGATCTTTTGCATTATGAATTTCACCTGAAGTATGGTCGCCATGAGCAAAAATAAAGAGCGTATCAAAACGATAATTATTCAAAGTTTCTTGAGAAAATTTAAGAAGAGTGTCTACATATTGTTCCGCCCTTCTTAATGCGATTCTAAAATCATAACGCTCTAATCCACCCACTTGATGTGGCAAAACGATTTGATCAGCGTGTTCATCTGTAAGATGAGCAACCAGAGTCTCGTTAATAAGTTTCTTTGTGCTGTTAAATTTTCTGACATCTGGGAGTGGGGTAATAGGTGTTATAACTGCACACAATTCATCTACTAAAGATTCAAAAATACTGTTTTCCCGTTGAACAGCTTTGTACGCTAATTTGCATCGCCTATTTTCATCTTGTAATGCTAGATTTGCGGCTTCTAATTTTAATATTTGTTTATCAGTGGGATCAATTTCCTTAATCTTGTCGTTTTTAATATTACTTACAGTTCCCGCACTAACATTAAATTTTTCAGCTATTTCCTTTTGACTTAACCCCTCCGCTAATGCGGCAGTAATTGCGTCCCGTTTTTGATTACTTAATTTAGGTGTCGGCATTATTTCTCCAAGTATTGGGCGGCTGTTTTCAAGAGTTCTGGGTCATCATTAAATAAGCCGAGTGCATTATTACATTTTTGACAAAGTAATCCACGAACTTTGGATGTTTTATGGCAATGGTCAATAAAGGGAATTTTTGTAAATTTTTTATTACAAATTGCACATTTATTCTCCTGTGATTTTAACATCATTTCAAATTGGACTTCAGTTATATCGTATTTGTATTTTAATGTTCTTCCACGACCTGTGAATTTTTGTTGTTTATTTTTACATTTACGGCAAATA
>SDBU01002870.1_pt1 | contig 22420 bp, 27 predicted proteins | sample 2277071 | NCBI WGS metagenome assembly SDBU01 (sample SAMN10397929, study PRJNA504765) | marine sediment metagenome | isolation source: marine sediment core GS08_GC12, 126 cmbsf | place: Arctic Ocean: Gakkel Ridge, Loki's castle | collected 2008 | reverse complement strand
AATCCTTCGACCCCGATGCCGCATTCGAAGCCTTCCTGGACTTCCTTGACGTCATCTTTGAAGCGTCTGAGGGTGGTTACATTTCCTTCATGCAGCATTTCGCCATCCCGTTTAACCCGGAGATAGGCTGCGCGGACCGCCCGACCCTCTTTGATATAATCAATGTTATCTAATAAGATTTTGACTCCCTGCTCAAAACTAACCTTTGGCTGCCAATTTAATCTACTCGTGATTTTCGAAATATCAGCAAAAGTGCAATCTGGCTCCCCAGGTCTTTTGGGGATATAAGTTACTTCCCCTCCTAACAACTCTACTAATTTATTAACACTATAAGTATTACCGCTGCCAACATTAAAAAATTTTCCAGATACTTCTGTTTCTGCCGCAGCAATAAAGGCAGAAACAATATCAGTGACAAATGTAAAATCACGTGTCTGTTTGCCATCTCCCACAACTGTATATGGTTGATTAGCCAATTTTTGGGCAAGAAAGACTCCAAAAACTGCTCCATAGGTGCCAGAAGTTCGAGACCGAGGTCCGTAAACATTGAACAAGCGCAATGAATTAACAGGCAGCTTATAAATATTGGCCCAGTGAAAAGCTATCTGCTCACCCAAGTTTTTAGTCAAGGCGTATGGATATTCTGGTTTAATCTCAGCAGTTTCTGGCGTAGGATACTTATCTGGAATTCCGTAACAGGAAGAAGAAGCAGTGTAAACAAATTTCTTAAGATTAGGACAAACTTCGCGGACAACCTCTAGAATATTCATCGTGCCGTCAACATTGGAATAATGATAACCAGTTGGATTTACAATAGAAGGCACAATATCTGCCAGTGCAGCCAGATGAAAAACATAATCAGCACCCTTAAAATATTCCTTAATTGTTTCGCGGTCATTAATATCAGCAATTACTAATTCAAACTTAGGATTTTCAACAAATATTTTAACATTTTGTTCTCTTCCAGTTGAAAGGTTATCTATTGCTACCACTTCAAAACCCTTATTCAAAAGTGCTTCGCAAAGATGGCTACCAATAAATCCTGCCCCTCCAGTTACAATTGCTTTATTACTCAATTAAAATCTCCTCATCTTTTTACCAATTCCCTAACGAATCCCGCAATAAAATTAAATTCGAGAAACAGGATTAATACACCGGTAACCATTAAGAAGATAATATTACTTACTAATAAACGCACAACTGAGCTTTGGGCAGAGAGCAAAGAATGTAATAAAAAGAACGCAATCAAGGCAATTAGAGAAATGAATATTGGTTTGATCAAATATTTTAATATGCCTATACTAAATATTTTTTTGGAAAAAAAGTAAGCAATTATACCGGCAACCGTATAAGCGATGATAGTTGCTACCGCTGCGCCAACATAACTAAACTGAGGGATTAAAAGTATATTTAAAAAAATATTTGCCAGCGCACCCCCACCTACTGAGAACATAAATTGATTAAAATGTCCGGCGGGTATCAACACCAAACTGCCAAAAGTATTCCCAATCGCAAGTGGGATAAGCGCCCAAATCAAATATCTTAGGGCAAGAATTGAATTACTGTATTCGTTACCAAAAAACAATTGAATAATCAGCGGCGATGAAATACAGACTAGGACAGTTGTCGGTATAGCTAACAACAAAGTCAACCGCATAAACTTCTCAATAAAGCTCTTTGTCCTAGCAAGATCTTGCCCTATCCTTTTACAAACTACTGGCAAAACAGTTGCCAGCCAAAGGGAAAAAACACCAGCAAAAAGATAGAACATCCGGTAAGCTGCATTATAAATTCCAACAACTGCAGCTGAATCAATTACTCCTAACATAATTGTGTCAAGATTGTCATATATTTGCAAAAAGATAGTCGAAAGTCCTAACGGAATGGCAAGCCAAAAGGCCTGGGGCCAACTTCGCGGCGAAAACTTCTTCAGATCAAAAGGGAAAAACCTCTTAAACAAAATCAGCAGAAAAACCAGAGCGATCGCAAAACCAAAGACAAATTGGATCATCGGAACATTGACCAGGTCATCGGGCTGCTTAACAAATAAAACAATAAATAAAAACGTAGTCACAGAAAAAAGAAGTTTTGAAATTGCCACATACTGCATTTTCTCCAAGCCTTGGAAAACCCAGTCTGCGTTCAAAGCACGATAGAACACAAGTAAAAACGTAACTACAAATAACAAGCGCAGTGTTGCACCAAGCGGAATAATAAAAATGACAAAAAGGCTAAAACAAAAGGTTGCCAAAGCTATTAAAATACGAAGCGAAAAAATATTAACCGAGATGGCCGCTGCTTTTGAATGGTCTTGAGCAATTTCGCGAGTACCGTAGGTAGAAAGCCCAGAATCAACAATAATAACCAAATACAGTAAAAAAGCCTGGGCAAATTGAACCAGGCCAAAATTAGCCGCGCCAAGCACCCTTGCTATATAAATTATCGCAAAAAAGTTGATCAATCCGCTGGCAATATTACCGGCCAACAACCAAGAAAAATTCTTTGCTATTCGCTTAGTTACACTTTCTCTCATAAATTATTATCCCTTTTTACGCACTACGAGCTCGATATTGGTACTTAACCTATTAATTATTGGCAAAGCACTCAAAAATGCATCAAGTTTTCCTAAAAACCCATCAAATCTGTGATAAAACTTCCTAACTATGTCAGGAAACCCCTTCAAGTTATAAGGTAAAAAGCCCTGATATTTCAGATAGAGTATTTCATAGCCAAGTTCTTCAAGTAGTTGTTTGATCTCTTTTTTCGTATATTTGACAGGATGGTCGCCGCGGCCCAAGAGATCAGAGATATATTCAATAAATGAATATTTATTCGGCAGTCTAAAAATAAAGAAATAACCGTTACTTTTTAAGATCCGACCAATCTCTTTGAGCGAAGCCAATGGCTGAGGAACATGTTCAATCACTCCAGATGAGAGAACAGCATCAAAATAACCATCAGCAAATGGTAAAGCAACCGGCTCTGTCCCCACAATTAATGGCTGATTAATCCGATCCAAGAATTCCTGCCCAACCTGATGAAGTTCATAACTGACTACCTCAAAACCGCGCTTTTTTAACAGATAAGACATATGCCCTAAACCACAACCCCAGTCCAATATCCGGCCTTTTGGCAGGAAATGTTTGATCTGATCAGCATTCTTTATATAGCGTTTTATCCCAAGATCAGAATCCACATTTTGATTAAACTTTGCATTTTCATCTGACAATAGCTCTTTAAAATCAGCTAATTCATGGAATTGCGCAGGAGCCTGACTCATAAATCAACCCCCCAATAACTCTTACCAAGACGTTCACGAACATTAATTACCCTACAACCATTCACCCTCTTTGCTTTATCTCCAGCCAGCACCACAGCTTTGGGATCACTAATTTCGTTAACATCTATTACCCGCTGATACTCAAACCCTTTTAACGCAAGCTCAATAATGTCGGCCAAGTCATCATTACCCAAAATGACAAATCTTCTTTGACCTCGGTTATATTCTTCCAGCACAATCTTGGCAATTTCATCTTTGACTCTTTTCACCAAATCAATAGTTTTATATATATATGTATAGGATTTTTTTGCCTTTTCTGAAAAACCTTGGGGAGTTATCAAATATTCAACTTTTTTTGGGGTTAAATTCCTGGTTTTAAGAAAACCTCTTTTCATTAAGCGCCTGAGGATGATATTGACTGCACCTAGAGAAAGATCAGTCTTTTGCGAGAGTTCCCGTTGGGTAAGACTGGGAGATTTGCTGATTTCTTCGATAATTTTATATTCTTTTTCGTCAACCATAATGGATTGTTCAATTATTGTTCAGTTATTGTTCAATCTATGAACATTATATAGTTTAGCAAAGATACTGTCAAGGAAATTTGGGGTTTTTAGCGGTTTTTATACCAATCCTGCTGGAACCTCTGAAACTCAGCCTGCTTCTGCTTTATTTTCTCCCACCATGCCTGATTATCCTTAAACCATTTAACTGTTTGCTTTATCCCCTGCTCAAAGGTCACCTTTGGTTTATAACCTAGTTTCTTTAATTTTGAACAGTCAATTGAATATCTGCGGTCATGGCCAGGACGATCCTTAACATATTCAATCAAATCCTCAGATAGCCCAAGCTCTTTTAAAATCGCCTTAGTAATGTCGATGTTTTCCCGCTCACTTTCACCGGCAATATTATAGATCTCCCCTACAGCCCCATTTCTTAGAACAAGATCAATGCCGGCGCAATTATCCTCGACATAAAGCCAATCGCGAACATTTTTACCATCACCATATAAAGGCAGCTTTTTGCCTTGAATAGCATTAGTAATAAACAAAGGAATAATCTTTTCAGGATAATGGTAAGGGCCATAGTTATTTGAAGATCTGGTAATAATTACTGGTAAATTATGTGTTTTAAAATAGGCACGAACCTGCAAATCCCCGCCTGCCTTTGAAGCAGCATAAGGAGAATTTGGCTTTAAGGGTGACTCTTCAGTAAAAGATCCTTTTTCTATACTGCCATAAACTTCATCAGTTGAAATATGAATATAACGGCTAATTTTATGTTTCTTAACTGCTTCTAAAAGAATATATGTGCCAAAAACATCAGTTTGGACAAAGTCGCCGGCAGAAAGGATTGAACGGTCAACGTGGCTTTCAGCCGCAAAGTTAATTATCGCATCAACCGGTTCCAATAAACCCAGGGCTTTTTCCACAGCCTTGGCATCGCAAATATCACCCTTATAAAACTTATAACGCGGATCTTCTTCTATATCCTTTAGATTATCAAGATTTCCAGCATAAGTCAGCTTGTCAAAATTTATTACCTGATCATCAGGATAATTTGAAAGAATATAGCGGATAAAATTGCTACCAATAAAGCCGGCGCCACCGGTCACCAATAGATTCACAGCTCAATCTTCCCTTCTGATAAAAGCGTCGCTCTTTCCAATGATTCAAACGTGCCCGCGTCTGTCCACCAACCGCTTAGAACATCATAAGCAAGCTTACCTTTTTTCATATAATCACGATTAACATCAGAGATTTCCAGCTCTCCCCTGGCCGAAGGTTTTAAATTTTTAACAATGTCAAAAACATCATTATCATAGAAATAAACCCCAGTAATAACCAATTTACTTTTTGGTTTCTTGGGCTTTTCTTCAATGGAAATCACTTTACCGTCTTTAATCTCAACCACGCCAAAGCGTTCTGGACCAGGGACTTCTTTAATTAGAACGCGAGCGCCTTTTTTTTGCTTAATAAATTCATCTGCAAATGGCTTTAAATTATCTTCAAATATATTATCACCCAAAATAACAACCACATGATCATCAGCAGCAAAATTTCCTGCTAAACCTAATGCCTGGGCAATGCCGCCTGCCTCATCCTGCACTTTATAAGTAAAATTGCATTTAAAATCCTTTCCGCTGCCCAGCAAATTAACAATATCACCCATGTGATCCACACCGGTAACAATTAATATCTCCTCAATCCCGATCTCAACCAATTTACCAATTGGATGATAAATCATGGGTTTTCTGGCAACTGGCAGCAGATGCTTATTCGTCACCTTAGTAAGAGGAAAAAGACGTGAACCTGTGCCACCAGCTAAAATTATTCCTTTCATTATTTTAAAACCTCTTTTTGTTTTTTAATTAACTCTTTAATCCCTGATGCCGCTAACCCAAGCATTTCATCCAATGAGTTTTTGCCAAAAGGCCTGCTTTCTGCTGTGCCCTGAAGCTCGATAAAATGACCCGACTCAGTCATAACTACATTCATGTCAACTTCAGCTGATACATCTTCATTATAAGCCAGGTCCACCATAGGGGTCCCATTGACAAGACCAACACTAACCGCAGCTAAATTTTCGTTAATTGGGTCATCATTGATAACGCCTCTTTTTAAAAGTTGATTAACAGCATCTCTGAGAGCGACAAAGGCGCCTGTTATCGCGGCTGTGCGCGTGCCCCCATCTGCCTGAATAACATCTGTATCAATATATATAGTCCTCTCACCCAACTTTGATAAACTGGCTACGGCCCGAAGGGACCTTCCAATCAAACGCTGGATCTCCTGCGTCCTGCCCCTGGTTTTACCATGCAGATGTTCACGCATAGAACGTTCTGTTGTTGCCCGCGGCAGCATGGCGTATTCCGCTGTTATCCAGCCTTCATCACTGCCCTTTTTGTGTTTGGGCACGCCGTCGACCACTGAAGCAGTACAAATAATCTTAGTGTTGCCCATTTCAATAAGGACCGAGCCTTCTGGATACTTAAGATAATTGCGCGTTATCTTTACCGGTCTAATCTGTTTGACAGACCTGCCGTCATTCCTCTTCATTTTTTTGCCCCAATCTATCTCTGCCCGCTTTAATTGACCTTAAGATACGCGTGGTTGTCGCCTCAATATTCGCCAGCACTTCATCTGCGTAGCGATCAGCGCCTTCCCTTATTTCTTTGGCCATTTGATAAGCTTGCTGAAGGACCTCAACTGATTTCGCGTCGTCCTGTGTTCTTATCTGGGGATTCTCCCGCACCATAGTAGCTGTTTTAGCCTGGGCTGCAGAAATTGTTTCCCCCTGTTCCTCATTTGCAGCTGCGCTATTTGAAGAAATAGCTCCTTTGGCAAAGCCGCCGCCTCCCTGAAGGACCAAACGTACCTTATCAATGATCGACAAAATGTCTTCCTCATCTATCATGACTCTTTTGGAAAATGGGATCTTTGTCCCATCAAGGATCTTTGACTCAAGCACATCTAATAAACCTAAAACCTCCATCTTATTACCTCCCCTAGTTATAATTACTTTGAGCTCAATTTATTGGCCACAGCCGAAGGAACGAGCTCGCTTATATCTCCGCCTAACCGCGCAATTTGCTTAACAAAACTTGAAGAAAGATATGAATACTTATAATCGGTCATAAAAAAGAGGGTCTCAATTTTTGGCGCCATTTTTCGATTGGTCAAAGCCATCTGGAATTCGTAGTCAAAATCAGAAACAGCGCGCAAACCGCGCACCAGAATGTTGGCTTTTTTCTTTTTCGCATAATCAACCAGCAGGCCGTCAAAACTATTTACCTCAACTGATCTTAGACTTCTGAGGGATTGCTGCAGCATTTCCACCCGCTCGTCTAAAGAAAACCGGGCTTTTTTCTCCGGATTCCTGATAACTGCCACAATTACTTTATCAAATAACTGGCTGGCACGCTTGATAATATCAACATGGCCGTTTGTAATCGGATCAAAGCTACCTGGATATATTGCTATTTTCATAAAATTTAAGTGTTGTCTCCCCGTATCTTGCCTCACGAAAAAGCTTCAGCTCGCCATATTCTTCAAGCAGTTTTTGCTGCTTGCGGTGTTCCGCAATCACCAGCCCAGCCTCAGTTAAAAATCCCGCATCCCCTAACTTATACATGACCTTCTCAAGCGCCGGGCTGTCATAAGGCGCGCCTATGAAAATTATATCAAATTTTTGCCCGCTTTGGGCCAATTTATTTAAAGCCCTGATAACATCAAGGGCATAAACTTTAACTTGTTTTGAAAAACCTGTTGCAGCTAAATTCTCCCTAATAACAGCAACATTTTTCCTGTTTAATTCAACAAAAATTGCCTGCTTTGCCCCACGGGACAAGGCTTCGATACCCACTGCCCCAGACCCGGCAAACAAATCAAGAAAAAAACAATCAACCACTTTTTCTCTTAAGATATTAAATAATGCTTCTTTGACCCGGTCAGTTAATGGTCGAGCTTGTGAGGGAGCCTTTAATTTTTTTCCTTTGGCTTTCCCAGATATTACGCGCACTTTTGATATCCGTTTCAATCAGCTTGAAGGCTGATTGCCTGGCTTCTGTCAGTATTTTAGCGTCCCTAATTATATCAGCTACCCGAAAGTTTGGCAAACCGCTCTGCTTTGTGCCGTAAAAGTCGCCCGGGCCGCGCAGTTTTAGGTCAACTTCCGCGATATAAAAGCCATCTGTTGATTCAATCATGGCTTTAATACGTGTTTTTGATTCCTCAGTTTTAGTATTAGCAATCAAAAAACAAAATGATTCCTCTTTGCCCCTGCCAATCCTGCCGCGCAGCTGGTGAAGCTGGGACAATCCAAATCTCTCAGCATGTTCAATCACCATCACACTGGCATTGGGAATATCTATCCCTACCTCAATAACAGTTGTTGAAACAAGAATATGAAGTTTCCCTGACTTAAAATCCTTCATAATCTTATCTTTTTCGTCACTCTTTAACCTGCCGTGCATCAAGCCAACTTTATATTCAGGAAATATTTCTTTCTGCAGCCGTTCTGCTTCATCCATAGCTGCTTTAAGGTCAACTTTTTCAGATTCTTCGACTAATGGGCAAACAACAAAAATCTGCCTGCCCTCTTTTATTTTTTTGCGCATAAACTCATAAGCATCCTGGCGTTTTTTCTCAGGCACATAAAACGTCTTTATTGGTATCCTACCTGGAGGCATCTCATCAATTGTGCAGCGTTCAAGATCACCGTAAAGGGTTAAAGCCAGCGAACGAGGAATTGGCGTTGCCGTCATAACTAAAACATCAGGGTTAATCCCCTTCTTAACAAGAGTTGATCGCTGCAGCACGCCAAAACGGTGTTGTTCATCAATAACTACTAAACCTAGTTTATCAAAAGTAACTTTATCCTGAATCAAAGCATGGGTGCCGATGAATAGATTGGTTACGGGTTGGCGAGTTGACGAGTTTCGAGTTGCGTTCCTTTTTGTCGCGCCAGTTAAAAGTTTAATCTTAATATCAAAGCCTTCAAACAAATGAGTTAACTTTGCATAGTGCTGCTGAGCTAATATTTCTGTTGGCGCCATAATAGCAGCCTGATAACCATTTTGAATCGCTATTAAAGCTGCTATTGCGGCCACAATAGTCTTGCCTGAACCAACATCACCCTGAAGCAGGCGATTCATGGGGAAGTCAGACTGCATATCAGATATTATTTCTGATAATACCCGATCCTGAGCTGAAGTTAATTTAAAAGGCAGGCTCTTGCGAAAGTCAGTCAAGACTTTTTGATCAATTTTAAAAGCAATTCCTTTTTCTTTCTTAATCTTAGTTCTGCGCAAGCCTAAGCTTAACTGAAAAAGAAAAAAATCATCAAACGCCAACCTTCGCCTGGCTGGTTCAACATCAGAAATTTTCTGTGGATAGTGCAGATCATTAATCGCTTCTGGCAAATCACACAACTTATTCGCCTTACAAATATCTTCTGGCAGCCATTCATCAATCATGTCTAAACAATTATCCAGGGCAGTATGGATAAGGCTTCTTGTCTTTTTTGGATACAACCCCTCAGTTAAGGGATAAATTGGCACAATCTTTGGGTTTTGGCCAGTAAAAATCTCAAAATCCTTGGCAGAGATCTGCATAGTATTATCAAAACTTGAGAACTCAACCTTGCCAGAAACGATCAAGCGCATGCCCCGACGGATTAATTTTTGCAGATATGGCTGATTAAACCAAACAACCTGGATAGAACCACTGCGGTCAGAAAGAATAACTTTGAGCACAGAAAAACGGCTACGCGTAATTTGATGGTTTACACTGATAACTTCACCCTTCACAACTTCAAAATCAGAAGAACTTAAACTTCCAATCGGTTTTATATTAGTGCGATCCTCATACGCGCGTGGAAAAAGATAGATCAGGTCTTCAATTGTCTCTACCCCAAGTTTCTTGAGGAGTTTGGCTAATTTAGGGCCTACGCCCTTGAGATATTGAGCAGGAGTATCTAATTTGACGTTTACCATGCTTAATTGTCATTCTAGCATAACTGTGATATACTATAAAAGTCATGAGCAGAAAATGCATTGTATGCCAAAAGAAGGCAAAGAGTGGTAATAATGTATCGCATAGCAACCGAAAAACTAAGCGATTATGGTTTGCTAACCTGCAAAAGGTCAATATCCTAATTGACGGCAGAAAAAGGAAAAAATACGTTTGTACAAAGTGCCTAAAAGCAGGTAAAGTTAAAAAAGCGCCCTAACCTTATTTATCCCGCTTATACCTCTGGGTAGCAATCTCGTCCATAAATTTCATTTCTAGTTCCTGCCTCATCTTATCGTACTCTTTAAGCTTGCGCTCCTTGTGTTTTTCCATTATTTTCTTGTCTTTCATCGCAGAAACCAAACGCGCACGCTGTTCTTCAAGTAACTTACTTGCCTCAATCACCTGCTCAATTTGAGCTGACAAATCATCTTTTAAAACATCAATATGCGCCCTTCTTCGCAGAACCTTGGAAAAATCTGAGATTGGGCCGCGCTTAAATACCCCGCGCAGCTCTTCTTCTTTTGTTTTTTTATTGCGCTCAATAGCTTCTTCCTTTTCCTTTTCTGTCAAATGCTTTTGCTGTTTATCAGCAAACTTTTCCTGTTCTTTTTTTTCTTTGATCTCCCTCACTTTAAGCACTGAGCCAAGGCCATATTTAAACTTCTTGCCTGGTTTTGCTTTCTTTGCCATTATGTAAAGATCCCAATCAACTGATTAACCGTATCTTCATAACCAATAGCTTCAAAAGTCCCTTGTTTCAACAAAGTATTAACTTGCTCAATTTTTGATAAAGCATAATCAATTTTTGGATTACTCCCTTTCACATAGGCGCCAATATTAATTAAATCTTCCGCTTCAGTGTAACGCGCCAGCACTTCTCTTAACTTACCAGCAGCTTGTTTATGTTCATTTGAAACCAGATTAGTCATTAGCCTGGAAACACTATGGGGAACATCAATAGCAGGATAATGATTGCGAGCTGCCAGGTCACGCGACAAAACGATATGTCCGTCTAATATAGAACGAGAATGGTCAGCTATCGGCTCGTTCATATCATCACCTTCTACCAGAATAGTATAAAAAGCAGTAATTGTTCCTGTAACTGAAGTCCCCGAGCGCTCCATTAATCTTGGCATAAGCGCAAAAACTGATGGAGTATAACCCTTGGTTGTAGGCGGTTCTCCCGCAGCCAAGCCAATTTCTCGCTGGGCCATGGCAAATCGGGTCACAGAATCCATCATCAAAATTACCATTTTATTCTGATTCCTAAAGAATTCTGCAATAGCTGTGGCCACAAAGGCGGCTTTTAAACGGATCAGGGGGGGCTGATCAGAAGTAGCGCAAATAACTACTGATTTTTTTAGGCCTTCTTCACCCAGGGATTCTTCAATAAAATCCCGGACCTCACGGCCGCGCTCTCCTACCAAAGAAATAACGTTTATCTGGGCTTCTGCATTGCGGGCAATCATGCCCATCAAAGTAGATTTACCAACCCCGGAACCTGCAAAAATACCAATGCGCTGGCCGCGGCCCACGGTCAACATACCATCTATGGCTCGAATCCCTACGCGCAAGACATCCGTAATTCTTGGCCTTTTAACAGGATCAGGCGGATCCGCATCAAGGGGATAATCTGCTTCACCAACAATTGGACCTTTACCGTCAACCGGCTGGCCCAAACCATTTAAAACACGCCCCAGTAAATCATATCCTACCCTTACCATTAAAGGCTTACCAGCAGCTAATACCTGCGCTCCAGGTGCAATCCCGGCTGTAGAACCGAGGGGCATTAACAACACTCGCCTTTCACGGAAACCAACCACTTCCGCAAAAGAATCCTTATTTTCTTTTTCCAGGCGGATACTGCACAAATCCCCCACTGAAACACCGCCAACCTGGGCTTCAATAATTAAACCTACAACCTGGACAACTTTGCCAATAACTCGAACAAGGTCAGCGCGGTCAACAGCTAGATGGTATTTTTCAAAATCAATGCTCATTCAGCTTCTTCATTCTCTTCTTCAGCCGGAGCAGATTCTTCTAAACTCGGCTGCTCTGGGGCTTTTGCTTCTTCTTCTTCTTCTTCTTCTTCTTCTTCTTCTTCTTCTTCTTCTTCTTCTTCTTCTTCTTCTTCTTCTTCGCTGGACACTTTTTGCATGGCCGCTTCAATTGATTTTAATTTTGTGCTGATTTTGGCATCAACAAATCCCAAATTAGTCTCGATCACACAGCCACCGGCATCAATATTACTATCTTCTAGAATAGAAAAACTCTTTACTCCATCCAAAATACCGGTTAACCTGTCTTTATACCGTTTTAAATACTCAGCATCCTCACGATTAACCCGGACAATAATTTGTTCACGGTCAGACACCCTGGCAATAGCCTCGGCCACAATATTTAAACAAACATCACGATGCAGGGAAACCTCTGACCTAATAATTTGCTCTGCAACTTTTATAGCTAAACGCAAAATTTCCTGTTCTGAATCTTTGATGATTTTCTTGCGTTCTTTTACAGCTTCATTCAATGTTTTTAGGGACTCATCAATTTGCGCAGTTGCCTCAGCCTTCCCTTCTTCCCTGCCTGCTTCCGTCGCCTGCTGGCGGATTGATTCTGCCTCTCCCATGGCCCTGTCAATAATCTTCTGGGCTTGACTTTTAACTTTAGAAATATCACTTTGAGACACAGGCGCAGTTATAGTTGGTTGTGCCACAGGCACTGGCGGCGCCATTTTTTGGGGCTGAGGCACACTTACAGGTTTCTGCAGTGTTATAGTACCTTTTTCTTCAATTCTATCTCTTTTTATTAATCCCATTTAAAATAGTTTACCAGCAAACTGTTTTTTTAAGCCTGCGGCTAGTTTGGGTGATAAAGCATTAGTTTTTAACCCGCTTAATAGTTCTTCAATAATTGACTTTTCCCTGGGCAGACTGTTTAAAGCTTCTTCTTTTTCTTCATCAGGCATAAGAGATAGCAAATAAGCAACCATTTGCGGCCGCTCGTACATTAAAAAGGAATAATTTTTTTTGGGCTTAGGCGGCGGGGCTGGCCCCGCACCGTACGGTGCCGGGGCTGGTTTTTCTTCGATCCTGGGCACTTCCGGCCTTGCCTGCGGCAGGGCCAAAAAGCCCTGAAACTCATTAATCACTTCTGACAGGGCCTGGGGTGATGGCGAAGGCAAATGATTAATGCCAGCAGCGATCAGGTCAGCCAGCTCATCAGGCAAATAGCGCAAGACCCGGGCCGAGGTCTCTGCCCCTAAAATTGATAAGAATATTGTTGCTTTTTCTCTTCCAGTTAAAGGCATTATTTTTTACTCTGGTTCAGTCAGCCATTTTTTTAGCATCTCAGCGACTTTCTCTGGATCACTGTCAACAGCTGATTTCATTTTATCTACAGCAGCTGGTCTAATAGTTGGCCTTGGCGCTTGAGGTTGTTTGCGAATCTTAATGCTTTTTGGCTTACGCGCAAACATCCTCATTATCATCAACGCAATAACAGCAGACAAGGCAAAAACAAAAATTATCAGGACATTTCTGAGCCAACCGCTAGTCAGGCTTAATCCTTGAGCAATTCCCTTTGTGCCAGCCAGTGTCCGATCTACTTCCGCTTTTACCACCGCAGCCGGAGGCGTTGCTAGATGAAATGGGACCCGCTGCAAAATAATTCGATCACCGCGTTTGCGGCTGTAGCCAATGGCCGCAGCTACTGCTTTAAAGGTAGTGTCCTTAACCTTCTTCGTTAGGCTGATCCGGTTATCAACCAGGATGACCGCGTTAAGCAGCTTGATCTTAAAATCAGATTCTGTTAACCACTGTTTTTCAATGGCATTCTTGAGGTTAATCGTAACCCTTACAACAACGCTGTTGGGCGGATAAAAGCGGTTCAATATTTCCTGCGCCTTGCCTGTTAAATCCCTTTCTAAATTCCTTTTTGCCTCAACTTTAAGCAGGATTTTTTCCTCTACTGTCAGGGGTTTCTTTTCTGGTTCCTTGTCCCGAGTACCTCGACCTTGCTCGGCATCGAGGGGCTCCTCTTCAGTAACCTTAACAATCTCCGCCGGCTTAAAGATAGGCTTAACTACTTTATACCTGCCCTCAACAGTCAATATCATGCCTGTATTATCTATCACTGTAACGTTTTCCGGCTGTAAATTTTCAACACTGCTGGCAACAAGGTAGACAATCCCTTTGATCTTATCCTGGCTTAGCTCTGCCCCAGGCTTTAGGCGAATCATAACTGACGCAGTTACAGGAGCAACAGTAGCGGCAAACAAACGTGTTTCAGGTAAAACTATCTGCACCCGGGCATCCTGTATCGCGGAAATACGGCGAATCGTCCGCGAGAGTTCGCCGGAAATAGCCCGGATCAACTGAATGCGGCGGTCAAAATCAGTTGCCCCCAGCTTTGATTCATCAAAAATCTCCCAGCCAACTACCCCGCCGGCAGGCAAATTTTCTTCCGCTAAACCAAGCCTGGCCTGGTCTACATTATCTTTACGCACTGCAATGGCCCGACCTTCATCTTTTATCTCGTAAGGCACAGCCATTTCTTTGAGCCGCGCCACAACATTGGCCGCGTCTTTGATGTCGAGATTGGAATAGATAACTTGATATTCATTTCCCCCAGAAACCGCCCTACCGCAGCTTCTAAAAAGGAAAAAAATAACGGATACCATAATAATAAGAACGACTCCACCCATCAAGCCAATTCTTCTAATATCTAATCCGCCAGCCGGTGCTTCAGCCATTACTCCTCCTTGAGGTTATATCTGCATTTGGGTAATTTCTTTAAAGGTTGCCACTGCAGAATTAACTGTAGTAACTGCCAACTGGACCATAATGCTCATTTTAGACTGGGCCACCATTACTTCATGAAGTTCTGCTTTCCCGTCAAGATAACGATTAACTACCTGGTCCGCATAGACCTCCTGGCGACTAACCCCATTTAAGGCCTCAATGGCGCTGGACAAAAGATCTTCAAAAGGACTGCCAGTAAGCTCAACTGCTTGACCAGCACCGGGATTAGCTACTGGCGCACCAACCTGGGATGGTTCCAAAAGAAAATCATCACCCAATAATTGGGCTAACCTAGTTTCGGCACTTATTGGTCCAATTGCTTCTGCCATTAGTTAATCACTTCCTTAAAACTATTGGAGCTGGAGCGTATCCTGCATCATCTTTTTTGTTGAATTAAAAGCAGTGATATTTGCTTCGTTGTTGCGCTCAACCTTCATTAAATCAACATATTCATCAGACAACTTTACATTAGGCAAAGAAAGGAACCCATCAACATCAGCATCCGGGTGCCCTGGTTTATATACTTTTTGAAAAGGAGAATTATCTTCAACAACAGCAACAACTTCTACCCCGCCCACGGCAATTTTCTTTTCTGCGCGGGCAAGCTGGTCAGCAAATGACAGCTGGTTCTCACCCAAAACCGCAATCCTGCGGCGATATGGTTCACCATAGATCGTCCTGGTTGTACTTATATTGGCAATATTTGAGGCAATTAACTCCATGGTTACCCGCTGCGCTTGTATGCCGGAAACACTTATATCCATCGCGTTATTAAGTCCCATGTCTTATTACCTCCTTCCCTGTGTCGCAATTGTTCTTAAGACATTGAATTTTGCTGACATCAACTTAACATACGAAGAATACGCGATCGAATTTTTTGTTAAATCAGCCATTTCCTCTTCTAAGTTGACAACCTTTTTATCGCTCCGTATTTTAGCCTGCATAAGATATTCATCAAAAGTTAAGGCCTCAAATCCCGGGGTATCAGCATTAGCAATATTATGGGTGATAATTTCCTGCCGCCGGGTAGCAATTTCCATTGCCCGCTCAATATTGCCAAAAGTGGGGTCAAAAATCTCAGGCACGCTTTAATTTCCCCCTTATTGTTTTTATTGCCCTGGCTAATACGCGGCAAACCTTGGGACGAGACAGCTTTAATTTCTTGGCTATTGTCTTTTGGTTAATGCCATGATGATAAAACATCTCAACTACCTGCCTTTGCAACGGCGGCAGCGCCAGTAAAAGACCCTTGATGCGGTTTTTCATTTCGGCAAACTCCAGCTCAGCCGCAGGAGTTGACTCAGCGGAAACCTGGGCCTCTACCCCCACAGCGGCCATACCTTCGACAGACAACAGATACATAAGGGCCGAAGCTGAAACTATCTTTTTAATGCGTTTGACAGCTTGTTTAAATTCTGATTCTGTTAATTCCTTCTTCTCCAGTCTCTTTTCTTCTTCTTTTTCCTTGGCTTCCTCTTTCTTGTCAATTACAGATGAAACACCCTTTTTAGCTAAATTACGCACCATCACCTGCACCCGATAAGGCACAGGACTGTAATTTTTTAAGCCGTCAAGCATCTCCCCCCGGACACGGTAGGAAGCATAGGTTTCAAATTTTACCCCGCGGTCGGGATCAAAGTTTTCCCAGGCCTTCATCAACCCAACTGTACCGTCAGAAACCAGGTCATCATACTCAATATTTGGGGGAAGTCCCTTGCCCGAGACCATGGAAGCGATTGAGTGGACCAACGGCATATAAGCTTCGATTGATTTTGGTGTTTGCTTTTTCTTTTTAATTGTTTTACTTTTTTCTACTTTTGCCATCAACAACTATTCTACTTTCTGCAGGTTTGCAGGCATTATATTCTGGACGGAAAATGCCCCATTTTTGGCCAATTCAATTGCCATTTGCTCAACCATAAGATCAGAGCTAAAAACCCGACTTAACGATTGATCTTCATCTTTATTAAGAGAAAAATTCGGCGCTTTAAAGGTTTGCTTTAATATCTCTTTATAAAATATTGCCAAAAATTGCTCTTGAGCCTTTTGCCGGTCATCAGTTGCTGCTGCACCTGAAGCCTGGTAAGACCCCACAATCCTCATTGACAAACTATCTGACACATTATCAGTTCCAGAATAACCAGATATGGCTTGAATCAGGTCAAACATTAAATTACCTCTAAATCAGCTTTTATTGCACCAGCCTTTTTCATGGCCTGCAAAATAGCAATTAGATCTTTTGGCGAAGCCCCAATAGTGTTTAAAGCTCGGACCAAGCTTGACAGGGTTGCCCCGCCAGGTACAACACTTAACCGTCCCTCATTTCTTTCAAGCTTAGCCAAAGAGCGGGCACGATAACGGGATTCTCCTTGAGCCATATCGCCTTCCACGCCTTCCGTAAACAAAGACACATCACCAATTGTTACGTCAATACCAGAATAGGAAACAGCAACCGGCGCAATTTTAACGCTTTCACCAATCACAATTGTGCCTGTGCGTTCGTTAACAACAATTTTTGCTACTACATCCGGCACAACTGTTAAACTTTCAATTTGGGCGACTGTCTTAACTATATCACCCTCAAAACCAATTGGCACAGTAACTGTCCCAGCGTCAACAGCATCAGCCAAAAATCCCTTACTGGTTATGGCTGCCGCAACCCTGGTTGCAGTAGTAAAATCAGGATTATCTAAAACTATGGTCAAAAAGCCCTTAGGGGCAAGTGAAACAGGGACCTCCTTTTCCACCAAAGCGCCATTGGGTATGCGGCCAACAGTTGACTGTCTGTGCCGCACATATGGCACAGAAGGGGCCGAAGATTCAATCCCAACTAACAGGCTCCCCTGGGCAACAGCATAGACTTGATCATCAACCCCATTTAATGGAGTAATTAACAATGTCCCGCCCTGCAAAGAAGTTGCGTCTCCCATTGAAGAAACAGTGACATCAATTTTTTGCCCGGATTTAACAAACGGCGGAAGGCTGGCCGTTACCATAACCGCGGCCACGTTCCTGGAACGGAAATCAACGGTTTGAGGGACAACCCCCATCCTTGACATAAGATTAGTTAAAGCCTGCTGTGTAAAACCGGTTTGCGACCGATCGCCGGTATTTCTTAAACCAACAACTAAACCAAAACCCATAAGCTGGTTTTCGCGGGCCTCTAAAACATGCGCAATATCTTTGATACGTACTCTTGGGGAAACCGCAGAAGCAAAGTTAAAGCTTAAAAGTAAAAATGTAAAACCAAAGGTTAAAACTAAAAACGTTTTAAGTTTTGCACCTCGTGCTGAGGCACTTCGGTGCGAAGCACTTTGGTTTTTAGTTTTGAGCTTTAATCTTTTAGTTTTTCTTAAAATAGCCAATTTAATATCCTTGTTATCCAGCCAGGTGATTCAGCCTCAGCCACCACCCCGGTCCCGATGACTGACAGCTCAGCGCTGGCCACTTGATATGAATAGATGGAATTTGACCCGCTGATATCTTTGGGCCTAATCATTCCAGTTATTGTTATCTTCTGGATCTCGCTGTTAACTTCAACTTTATGGTTTCCTTTAATGACTAAATTGCCATTTTCTAACACATCGGTCACCCAGGCGGCAATTCGGGCCTGCACATTACTAGTTCGACTTGTCCCGCCCATGCCTTTATAGCGATTATAAAGCTGGCCGGCAGCCTGGTTATTAGCGCCAATTATCGGGGTTAACTGTCGAATTGAATGGGTAAATTTCATGCCCAGATCATCCTTAATATTCGTATCAGTGCCTGCCTTATGCTGGGCTTGACTGCTTTCTAAAATAATAATATTAATGATGTCGCCATCTTTATAAGCCTTATCAGTACTATAGGGGGAAGAGCTCTCCTTGTTCCAAATAGAATCAGCATAACTAACCGAGCAAAAAGCCATTAAAATAGTCAACACATAAATTTTTAACTTTAAGTTTTTATTTTTAAACTTTCTCATCATATTTTAACCACCACCTCATCAGTAGAGATCAAAACACCTTTGATCGGCTTTTTCCTGTCATGGATTTTAACTTTAATTGCCTTATTAAGGTAGCCATCCTCCACTGCGACCCCTATTTTCTTAACCAAAAGATTAACCCCTTTAACAATCACCATGACCTTGTCCCCGCGGTGTACCTGGGGAACTTCTTTGACCATCCAGGCAAAAATCGTGCTGTTTTTAGGGATGGTTGTCTTTGTTTCAGTAAACATAACATCCTCAATTTCACTAAAGTATTTCTGGGGCAGCATGGCAATATCCCTGCGTTCCAGGACTAAACAGTCTTTACTCACCACTTCTCCACGGGAAATTTTTTCTTGGGCTACCACAACAGCCTTTAATACCTCAACCTTGGCCCTGACAAATATCTTTTTATTAAACCCCTTTGACTTTACTGCCATAGGAAAAATTACATTGCCAACTGGCTTAAAATCCTTATAAACCTCAAGGATATTATAACTGACTTTACCTTTAAGCGAACCAAGATCTTTAAACAACTTACCATCATGCTTAAAGTTGACTTTAATATCCAAATCTTTCCAGTCAGGATATTTGGTAATGACAGATTCTTTAATAACTTTAGTTATCTGAGCTTTAGGATTACTTGAAGCATCCACAGAAATAACAAGAATAGCCAGCAGCAGCAAGCAAACAATGCCAACCTTAAAAAGCTTATTTCCTATTTTCCAATTTCTACTTTCCATATATTATGATTTCATTCTCTCTAAGCTAGCTAACATGCCTTCATATGACTGAACTGCTTTAGTAACAGTATCAAAGACCCTCTGCACAGCCACCATGCGCATCATTTCAGAAATGACTTCAACATTTGATTCCTCTAAAGCATATTGGTTAATAGACCCAAAACCACCTTCACCAGCTGTTCCAATCATCGGCCCACCCGAAGATTCGCTCGCTTTATACAGGTTCTGCCCCAGGCTTGCCAAGCCAGCCGGGTTAGTAAAACGCGCCAGGTTTATCTGGCCAATTTCAGTATATTCATTTTCATTATTAAGGGCCGCAAGCATAACCCCATCTTGACGGATAACTATATTGGTCGTGCCTTCTGGAATTATTATTTGGGGATCCAACTTATGACCGTTGGGGTCAACTAAATTACCCTGGTCATCAATGTGAAGGTTGCCGGCACGGCCATAAACGGGTGAACTATCCTGCATCATAAATTGAAGAAAGCCCTCGCCCTGGATCGCTATATCCAAAGGGTTCTTGGTTATCTTTATCGACCCCTGAGAAAAATCTGTAGGTGTAGAAGCTACTCGCACACCAGTTCCATATTCAATAGAAACCGGGGGAGCCTCACTGCCTGACATAGCTTCGTATAACATATCCTTAAAACTTTTCTCAACATAATACAAACTTTCATTTTCTACCCTGCTTTGTTTAAAAGCAACAGTTTGGGCATTGGCCAAATTGTTAGTGATATTGAGCATTTCGTCTTCAAGCGCAGAAAGTCCAGTCGCGGCAACATATAAAGGTTGAAACATTTATTTTACCTCCATTATTGGGCTCGTCCCAGTTCATTGCCCCTGGCTAAGGCCTCACTTCGGCTCTTAATCACCTGGGTATTTAAACTGTATGTTTTTTCCAGCTCCATCATTTCCATCATCAGATCAATCACACTGACATTGGAAGATTCAACATAGCCTTGGATAACTCGAGGGTTTTCAACATCAAGCATCACTGAGTAAGGATCGGTTTTCTTAAACAAACTTCCGTTTACAGTATCCAAACTATTCTTTAATTCAGGTTTAACAATACGCAGCCTATCAACCATCACACCATCAATCATAATTTCACCAGATTGAGTAAATTCTACTTGAGAACCAGCGCTAAGAATTATTGGGCCAGCTTCTCCCTGGACCGGTAAATTTCCTGCCACACTTAGCATCCTGCCATCCCTATCGAGTTGAAACCTGCCATCTCTTGTATAGCCATCTCCCCAAGGAGCGCTTAAAACAAAATATCCGTCGCAGCCAAGGGCCAAGTCTAATTTACCATCTGTCTTAATCAAAGCGCCTGGCTGGGTATTTATATAAGAAGTTTCTACCTGGGGCTTCATGGCTGAAATACGCTGGGAGGCCGCTTCAAGTTCAAGGGGAAAACCACGGGTAACTACTTCTGCTTTTTTATAGCCGGGCACGCGCGCGCTGACCATATTATCCATGAGTTTTCTAACTCTTTGATCTGCGCTATCCAACCCAGCCTTCCCGATCTCAAAAATTCTGTCGGTCATTGTGAGAAAATTATATAATGTAACAAAGTGGTTGTCAATTAATAAATTGACAGATCTTCATACCAATTGTCACCTTCTCCAAGCACTATTTTTAATAATGGAATTGCTCTTTCATCACCGCTGCCATGGGCAACCCAGATGCCATTGCAGGTTTGCAGGATTGGCTCAAGGGCTGTGACAACGCCGGAAGCCGGTTTAAAGCAAGTAATTTTTTCTGCTTTTAATTTGTCTGATACTCTCAAGGCTAAAACACGGGTTCGACTTGTCCTGAGCTTGTCGAAGGATACCTCGACTCGTTCGCTCGAGGCGAGCCTGCTATGAACCAGAGCGCTTGCGCGCATGGTTCATAGCCTGGAGCAGTTGCAGGATACAATAATATCCTATGTAACATATGAAGCTGAGAGCGGAAAATAGAATCTTCCCTTTATTTTAACCCTAACGAGATTCATTCCCTGATGTTGCCTTAAAAATTACATATAAGTTCGACGCCACATGCAAAACAATAGGAGCTAATAAGCAGTATCCCGTCAAATAATATGATGCGCCCCAAGTTAACCCGTGAATAAAATTGTTAGATAAAACACTTTTTTCGTAATCTTCGTGAGCAAGAGCGTGGAGAATAGAACTTGCCAGAATGCTTCCTGGAATTCCTATATGATCTTTTAGATGATATTGGAATCCAAATCGAAAGATAATTTCCTCTAAAATGTTAAGTGGGGGGACCCATAAAAGCATCGTTTTAGAATTCTTTTGCAACGGTTTTTCTCCTAAAATCTTTCGGCCTGAAGGAAGACTACAACTCCATCGCTTTAATTTTCTTCTGCTATGGATAAAGGCTATGCCTCCCAAAATCATAGTAGATAAAAGGACTTTTAAACTTAGTAAGTCAGCAAAAGAATTATTTTCTCCAAGCAATACACTTTTAGGGTTGATAATAAATCCATCATATGACCACAACATTCCAGCGCTTAAACATATCAAACCAGGGATAATAAATGGCAATACAGGTTTACGTGTTAAGTTTGCAAGATATTCAGGGGTACATTCTTCTGTAATTTCGATTTTATTGATTCCTCTATTCTTAAAAGCTAAAGAAACATAAGGATTCTCTGCTATAATTTCTCCATTTCTAATAAAACGATCATTCCTTATATAGATATTATCTCCAGGAGTGGTTTTTTGATATAAAAGGAAGGCTTCTCTGGTTAGTCCTGGAGTGTATCTGCCAAAAGTAATCTTGCGCGCTATTTTACCAAATGCATTTGCCGCACGATTGAGACATTTCAGTCGCGGGTTTGCGACCGTTTGTTTTAATATTCCTCTTCCGAGTTTTCCTAAATATAGTGACATTTTATATGCTTCTCCCTATCGGTTAATGGTACTCATGTATCCTCGTCCCTTATGCGGGCAACCATGCCCTCGCGTTTTAGAGAGACAACTAATGTGAGGTTTTGGGATAACGCTTCTTTATCGCTTCGATAGCCCATCTTGCCGCTGCTTCGACTTTTGGATGACCATCTGCTATTTCAACCATATCTTCATACCAATTGTCACCTTCTCCAAGCA
>SDBU01002869.1_pt1 | contig 22420 bp, 22 predicted proteins | sample 2277071 | NCBI WGS metagenome assembly SDBU01 (sample SAMN10397929, study PRJNA504765) | marine sediment metagenome | isolation source: marine sediment core GS08_GC12, 126 cmbsf | place: Arctic Ocean: Gakkel Ridge, Loki's castle | collected 2008 | reverse complement strand
ACGAGCAGCAGGATTAAAATTACTCGGGTCATCTGCCTCAAGCATATCTATATACCAGCGAAAATCATGACGGGAAATGTAGCTTACATAGAGTCTGAATTTCCCATCAGGAGTGAGCATTATAGACGATTTTTCAATTGACAGTGCCTCAAAAGCTTCTTTGCTTCCCGCCCATATTTTCTGAAAGCTTTTACCATCCGAACTGACTGAAACAATTGTCTCTCCCCCTCGACCTTTCAAGCCATGTTCCAGGAGTTGTGTGCGTACACGATAGCTGAGATAAAACTGATTGGTACGATCATCGAAGGTGGCACTGGAGCCCCCTGCCCAGAACCCTTCCTCCTTGCCAGGTGGTTCAACAACCACTACGCCATCAAGTGGATCAAATAGTGGCAACAACCCTACGCATTTTCGATGAGAATAATCAAGTGAAGAGGAGATAAATGCCTCCGTATTCTTTGCTGGCATGCCTTTTAAGCCCTCCCTAACGTGTTAAATTCATTTGTTCATTGCACTTATTACAGCGTCAGCAAACTGGCTGGTACCTACTGCAGTAGTGTCATTGCGGTCGAGTTTCAAATCAAAGGTAACATTCTTGCCTTCGGCGGTAACCGTAGAGATTGCATTCTCCAGGCGATCAGCGCTCACGTTTTCTCCAAGATAATGTAGCATCATAACCCCAGACAGCATCATAGCCATTGGATTAACCTTGTTCTGCCCCGCATATTTAGGAGCACTGCCATGAGTCGGCTCAAAGACAGCAATGCTTTCTCCAATATTAGCCCCCGGAGCAACCCCCAGACCACCAACCAGTCCGGCACAGAGATCAGACACGACGTCACCATAGAAATTTGGTAGTACCATGACATCAAACTGTAATGGTCTCTTTGCTAATTGCATACAGGCGGCATCCAGTAGCATGTCACTAAATTCGATGTCCTTATTCTCTTCAGCCACCTCATGAGCAGTCCTTAGAAATAAACCATCGGTGAATTTAAGTATATTAGACTTGTGTATAGCGGTTACTTTCTTCCTGTTGTTACGCCTGGCATAATCGAAGGCAAATTCAACAATACGACGGCTTGCATAGTAAGAAATGGTCTTCAGGCTAATAGCAGAATCCTCACGTATGCAATCCCCTGTACACCTCTCGACCAATTGCCTTAACTCAGTAGTATTCTCAGCACCCAGATCGAATTCAATTCCAGCATAGAGGTCTTCAGTATTTTCCCTGACAACAACGATGTCAACTCCCTGATACGGGGTTTGAATTCCAGGATAATTTTTGCATGGTCTAAGACAACTATACAGATCCAGCTTCTTCCGTAATGAGACGTTTACGCTTCGAAAACCGCTTCCTATAGGAGTAGTTACAGGCCCTTTGATGGCTACCTTGTTTCTTTTTATTGACTCCAGGGCATCCTCTGGAAGAACCGAGCCAAATTTCTCATAGGCTTCGCTACCTATTATTGTGTCCTCCCATTGGAAACATACACCCGTGGCTTCCAGTACCCTACGCGTCGCTTCAGCTATTTCATGACCAACTCCATCACCGGGAATAAAAGTGACTTTATGCTCCATATCTACTCTCTCCTAATTTCACACCTCAATAATATTGATAAAAGTGTAATATGTTTATTCTTATGTTGCTGTTCTATCCAGTAACATTAATTGACTAATAATTCTGTAACGATTGTTACGAATAACGACATTATAGTACAAAATCGTGATGGTTCTTAATGTAAGGGATAAGTCCACCCTCTCCAACAATAACGGACATCAATGGCGGCATCTTACTTGTCTTCAGTACAACCCCGTTGGTGATATCAGTAACTTTCCCCTCAGATAGGTCTATCTCAAGTTCATCACCATCAGATATTTTGTCTGTGTCACAAAACAATACAGGCATACCCTGATTTATGGCATTTCGAAAAAATATACGAGCTACCGATTTGACCAGAATAACGCTAATCCCTGCCATCTTAATTACCACAGGCGCATGCTCCCTACTTGAGCCCAGTCCGAAGTTATTACCTCCAACCAACACATCTCCTTCCTTCACTCTGAAGTTAAAATCGGGTAAAGTATCCTCCAGAACATGTTTGGCCAGCTCCGATAAATTGCTCCTTAGATAGGCAAAACGGCCAGGTATGATATGGTCGGTTGAGATATTATCTCCCAGCTTGATAGTTTTTCCCTTAAATAACGTTTTTATCATCTTCATCCTTTTATTCAGTTCACGCTCATCAATTTATTGACCAACCCAATTACCTGATACGAGATGAAGTCAGAATTCATAAGCTATTTTCATATAAATTCTCTGGGGTCACTGATTTCTCCGGTTATCGCAGAGGCGGCAGCCGTAGCTGGGCTTGCTAGGTACACCATGGCCTCGGGATTACCCATTCTGCCCTTGAAATTACGATTTGCTGTTGAGACACATACCTCATCATCCGCCAAAATTCCCTGATGTAACCCAAGACAGGCGGCACAACCAGGTGGTAAGATGATAGCGCCTGCTTTAATCAGGGTACTAATATATCCCTGTTCTACTGCCTGGGCTAATACCGTTCTAGAAGCAGGTGATATCAACAGCCTTGTACGCGGGTGACGTTTTCTGCCTTTTAGCATTTTAGCAACCACGGCCAGGTCATCCAATCGTCCATTGGTACATGTGCCAATAAATGCCTGATTTACCTTGACACCCTTGATTTCGTCCACAGTTGAAGTATTATCCACAGTATGAGGGCGAGAAACCATTGGTGAAAGTTGTCCGAGATTTAATGAGATAACTTTCTCATAATTCGCATCTACATCCGCGTAAATCAGTTTGTAATTTTCCCCTCTTCCTTGTCTAATCAGAAATTCTCTGGTAACTTCATCACTAGGAAATAGTCCTACTTTGGCTCCCGCCTCTATAGCCATATTCGATATGGTCAGTCTTTGTGATATGGACATATTCATAAGAGATTCACCAGCAAATTCCAGTGCTTTATACGTAGCACCATCAGCCCCAATCTTTCCAATGATATAAAGTATGAGATCCTTAGCATATATGCCTTTCTGGAAAGCAGAGCTTAGGTTTAATAAAATGGTCTCGGGCACTTTAAGCCATGTCTTTCCAAGCGCTAACGCCACCGCCACGTCACTAGAACCCATTCCAGTTGCAAATGCCCCCAGGGCGCCACCAGTAACGGTATGTGAATCCGAGCCTAGTATCACGTCACCAGGATTAGCAAAATTCTCTGCTACTAACTGGTGGCAGATGCCATCACCTACGTCATAAATACGCGCCCCTTTTTCCTCAGCAAAACGGCGCATAAACACATGGTCGTTTGAAAACGCTCTGATAGGGCTGGGAGCAGCATGGTCCAGGAACATTACTACCTGAGAAGGATTAGCAAGTTTTTTAAAGCCACTCTCTTCAAATAATCTCAATGTTAATGGGCCAGTAGTATCCTGTATGAAGGATAAATCCACCTGGGAGATAATTATATCCCCGGCAAGAGCGTCACCTCCGGATTTACCCGATAGTATTTTCTCAGTTAGTGTCTTACCCATATGCGAATTTATCCTATGACCGCCAGCACGTCATCCATATTGACCTTATCGCCAGCTGAATAGTTAACGGCAATAATTTCTCCACCCTCAGGGGCCGGTAGTACATTTTCCATTTTCATCGCTTCCAGGACAACGATACCATCCCCAGGTTTAACTTTATTACCTTTCTCAACCAGATATCGAATTATCGTTCCTGGCATAGGCGCGGTTATAAGAGTGGCATCAGCTGGTATATCGCCTTCCTTGACTGCTTCTTGTTTCCCTTCCGATGGTGCAGTCAGAGCAACCTTCGGAGACGCTGGTGTCACGGGAGAGCCTGAACCCAGGGAGATATCCACCCTGTGGCTTTTGCCATCAATAAACACATCGAAGCCAATATTTGCCGGAGCGGCTACGACCTTAACATCTGATTTACTCACCAATTCGCCTGCCTTTGCTTTAGCTATTATCTCATCCTCGCGGTGGATATCCTCCAGTGTTTTGGTTTTAGTTTCAGGCGGAGGTTGCTCCAGACCATATTTCCACTTCAAAAAACGCATTCCAGTAGTGGGATAAAGAGCGTACACCAGTACATCTCCAATATCTTTAGCAATATCTTTTGTTTCTTTTTTAGACTTTTCCATTTCGGGCTCCAGCACGTCTGCAGGTCTGCAAGTTATAGGTTTCTCACCCCTCTCATAACCTTTAAGAACCAACTTCTGCACCTTTGAGTCGATAGGCATTGGCGCTTTCCCATACAGACCATATACATAATCTTTAATCTGCTGGGAAATAACCTTGTACCTGCCAAATAGAACGTTACTAATTGCCTGAGTTCCTATAATCTGGCTTGTAGGAGTAACTAGAGGAGGATTCCCCATTTCTTCTCTGGTTCGAGGCAATTCCTTATAAACTTCATTTATTCTATCGATAGCATTGGCTTCTCTGAGCTGAGATACCATATTGGAGAACATCCCTCCAGGAATTTGATGCGACAATACACCAGTATCAATCACTGACATTCGTGTCTGGGCGAGGAAATCTCGGTACTTGGGGGCAATGGATTCAAAATAGTCCCCCAACTTGAGCAGTTTGTCTAAACTGATTCCTGTATCCCTGGCGGTACCGTTCAGGCTTACTACAAGCGGTTCAATCGCGGGATGGGATGTACGTAGAGCGAAGGGAGCCAGACATGTATCAACAATATCAACTCCAGCCTCAATGGCTTTTAACATGCTCATATCAGCCATGCCGCTGGTAAAATGGCTATGAAGAGAAACAGGTATAGTCAATGCCTCTTTAAGCGCTTTTATCAATCTATAAGCATCGTCGGGGGCAAGTAAACCAGCCATATCTTTAATACAAAGACTATCAGCCCCCATGTCCTGAACTATAATGGCCTTGTTAACGTAATAGTCTACGGTGTAAATGGGTCCACCCAGTTTTTGTTGAGTAAGCGAATAGCTCAACGTCCCCTGGATGTGCTTCTTTCGATCCTTTATCGCTTTGAATGAAGTTTCGAAGTTACGTTCGTCGTTAACAGCATCAAAAACTCGGAATATATCGATGCCACAATCCGCCGCATGGTGAACAAAGGCGGTAACCACGTCATCAGCGTAGTGGCGATAGCCAACCAGGTTCTGCCCGCGCAAAAGCATCTGCAGTTTCGTATTAGGTAGCAGTTTTTTTAGTGTACGTACCCTCTCCCAGGGGTCTTCATTCAAGAATCTTGTCATGACATCGAAGGTTGCTCCACCCCAAACCTCCATAGACCAGAAACCAATCTTATCCATATCAGCAGCGATAGCTACCAGGTCCTCAGTTCTCCCCCTGGTTGCCAGTAATGACTGATGCCCATCTCGTAAGGTGAGATCAGTGATTTTTACCGGGGTGTTGTTATTAATCAAATTCATCCTGTCTCCTTGCGATTTTATATACTATTCTATGGTTATTGCGGTTAACTTCGATAATTGGACGCCAACACGCCTTGAGTTTGCCTCTCTACAGAGGAATATTACCATGTTTTCGTGGTGGACTGGTAATATCCTTGTTTTTAAGCATCTGTAGTGCCCTTATCAGCTTGTATCGTGTGTCGCTGGGATCAATGACATCATCGATATATCCTCTCGCTGCTGCCATATAGGGATTGGCAAATCTTTCACGGTATTCCGCAGTTAACCGCTTCTTTGCCTCAATATAGTCTGTCGCTTCATTTATTTCCTTGCGATTAACAAAACCCACCGCGGCCTCAGGACCCATTACAGCAATTTCAGCCATGGGCCAAGCATAATTAATATCTCCTCCCAGGCTCTTACTGCTCATAGCTATATATGCCCCACCGTAGGCTTTGCGCACAATGACGCTTACTTTGGGTACCGACGCTTCGGCATAAGCGAACAGTAACTTTGCCCCATGCCTTATAATTCCTCTAAACTCCTGGTCTGTTCCAGGCATATAACCCGGAACATCAACAAAAGTAACCAGTGGAATATTGAAGCAGTCACATGTACGCACAAACCTTGCTGCTTTATCGCTGGCGTCTATATCAAGTACCCCTGCCATATGTGACGGTTGTTGAGCCAACACTCCGACGCTTTCACCTGCAAGCCGTCCAAAACCTACAATGAAATTGCCAGCAAAATTTTGATGCACCTCCATGAAATCGCCATTATCAACTACTTTAAAAATAATCTGTTTCATATCGTATGCCTGAGCTGAGTTATCAGGTATTATGTCAATTAACCCATCTTCCCGCCGACCGGGATCGTCATTACTCTCTACAGTTACTGGTCTCTCTTTTTGATTTTGTGGGAGAAAACTCAGTAACCGGCGGGTACCCAGAAAACACTCCGCTTCGTTTTCATAAACGAAATGGCAATTACCACTTTTACTGGCATTAACATCTGCTCCACCTAAAGCCTCAAGACTCACCTTCTCTCCGGTCACCGCTTCAACGACGTCAGGCCCGGTAATGTAGCTCTGTCCCAATCCTCTAACCATTAGAACGAAATCTGTTATTGCCGGAGAATAAACAGCACCTCCAGCGGTAGGTCCAACTATCACCGAAATCTGTGGTATGACTCCAGAATATAGGGTATTCCGGGTGAAGATCTCGCCATATCCATTCATGCTATCAATACCTTCCTGAATACGCGCTCCACCGGAGTCCAGTATAGCCACAAAAGGAGCTCCGTTACTCGCCGCCAAATCCATTATCTTGCATATCTTTTTGGATGCGACCTCCGACAGAGATCCCCCTAAAACAGTGAAATCCTGAGAAAAGGCAAAGGAGAGACGATTATTAATCTTCCCATACCCAACAACCACCGAGTCACCGGCATATATCTGTTCTGCCATACCAAAATCTATACAACGGTGAGTGACCAAAGGGTCTATCTCCTCAAAAGTCCCTCCGTCAAAGAGAAGGTCCAGACGTTCTCGTGCGTTCAATTTACCCTTGCTATGCTGCGCTTCGAGACGTTTAGGGCCACCACCCTGTCTTGCTTTCTCCTTGTACTCATTCAATTGAGTCAATCTCTCTTTATTATCCATATGCATTCCTTCACATTTATTAATGTTGATATTTTTTATGGCTTACCCTACTATAATCAATATCATGCTGTATCATAGCAGATACAAAGAAACAAACCTCGCCCATACCCGCTGTGGTAATTCAACATTCCGCTGGGGCGAGAGAACTTACATCATGGGAATTGTCAACGTCTCTCCCGATTCTTTCGCAGGTGATGGTATTGACAGCAATGTTGAGACAGCTGTTGCACAGGCAAAAAAGATGGCATCTGAAGGAGCTGACATCATCGATATCGGAGGAGAATCTACCCGTCCGCAGTCAATATCTGTTTCAGCAGATGAGGAATTACACCGGGTAATTCCTGTACTGGAGAGGCTAAAAATGGAGATTTCCCTGCCGGTTAGCATCGATACCTATAAACTTGAGGTGGCACAGCAAGCTCTAGAGACAGGCGCCAATATGATAAACGATATCTGGGGGCTGAAACATGAACCGCAATTGGCAGAGCTCGCAGCTCAAAAAGGAGTGCCCCTCATCTTGATGAGTAACCAGCGAGATATCTCCCCTAAACATGAACTCACTTTCCCTGACATCATCTCCACTGTGCTCTCATACCTGAAGCAGAGTATAGAGATTGCCATCAGAGCTGGAGTGCCCCCAAATAACATTATCATTGATCCCGGAATCGGCTTTGGTAAGACACAAGAACAAAACATAGAACTGATTGGTCGTCTTGATGAACTGCGGATATTACGAAAGCCTATCCTTTTAGCCAGTTCTCGCAAGTCGATGATAAGCTCAATACTCAACCTGCCACCCGAACAATGTCTGGAAGGCACACTAGCTGCCACAACCATCGGTATCACCAGCGGTGTTGATATGGTCAGGGTACACGACGTTAAAGAGACGCTACATGTCTGCCAGATAAGTGATGCTGTCATCAGAGGGCACAGCTAAAATGGCTACCGCCTATCTTGGCCTTGGGTCAAACCTGGGGGATAGAGAAATAAACCTGCTAAAGGCACTATCTCTGCTTAGGCAGGAAACGCAGCTTATTAAAACTTCTTCCATATATGAAACAAAGCCAGTGGGCTATAAAAGGCAGTCATCTTTTCTCAACATGGTTTGCTTGGTCTCAACCGAATTGACACCAGTTAATTTACTTCGGTCAATAAAACAAATAGAGGAAAATCTAGGCAGAAAACCCAGTTTTCGCAATGCCCCCCGTATCATCGACATCGACATCCTCCTCTATGACAACACAATTACGAAAATGAAAGATCTGGTTATACCACATCCTCGCCTCGTTGAACGTGCTTTCGTCCTCATCCCATTAGCAGAGATCGCCCAAACACTTACCCATCCTGAACTGGGAAGAAGTATTACCGAATTAGCCCATAGCGTAAATGGACAGGATGGGGTGCGTAAATTCAATAAGGAGGTCTTATGATGTACCAATTATTCGTAGAGGAACATTTCGATGCTGCTCATCTTCTTCGTGATTATCACGGCAAATGCGAGAATACGCACGGGCATCGATTCAAAGTGGTCATACGACTGGAGACAACAAAGCTTCAACAAAACGGACTGGCTTACGATTTCGCACTGTTAAAACAGTCCTTAAGAGAGTCCCTGGCTCGCTATGACCATGCTTTCCTCAATGAAATAGCACCATTCGACATTATAGAACCTTCATGTGAGAACATCGCTGCTACACTGTATGACGAACTCCTACCTCAATTAACGGGACTGCCAATTACCCTGACACACGTGGAGATATGGGAATCTCCCTCAACCGGTGTATCTTACAGTCGGTAAGACAATATTGCAGTTACTCTGGCGGCAACAGGTTTGGAATTGAGTCCTCGATGGGGTAGAAATGCTGGCACTCAGGACAGTACAGTGAACCAGAGATAATTTCATCCCCCTCCTGCTTTTCAATACTGAGTTGTAACTCTCCCTTGCAAACCGGGCAAGCAAGGATCTCCATTAGTTCTTTATTCATATCAATTATGGATTATAGCACCAGCAGTGCTATTTAAGGAATATTGGAAGCTGAAAACCCGGCAGGCATAACAATTTCCGAGATGCTATAATTATGCAAGTTCTTGGGAGGATAAAATGACAATTCAATTTAAAAAGACTTATAAAGGCATCAATGCTGAGATGTTTCTCGACGAGATACGTGACCTTTTACAACAATGTGAAATACTGGCAGGAGAGGATAAATTGCAGACCTACTCACTACCCAGCGGAGCAACTCAGTCACGCGTCACCCTTAGCTTGAAGACAAAAACTGAGCAAAAAGAATGTGGCAGCGTTCATATTATTGGTACTCCTTACGGTGAAACACAAATGCTTATGAGCTTTGATGAAAGCATTGTGTCCCAGAAGACAGTTAATTCTCTTCAGGAAAGCATCGACCTCGTGCTTGATTCGTACGAAGTCAAGTGGTGAAGCTTGAAAGAAAGCAGGCAGGAGCATCGCGAAGAGCGAAGAATAAAAAAGCAAAAGAAGATGCCTTTGCACGGTAGAAACCTGGCTAAGGTCTACAGGGATGCCCTAGCCAACAGAGCAAAACGTCGATAAGGACACATCGCACGAATAGGTTAAGAACAGCTCCCAGTCATTACACAGAATTATAATAAATTAGTCAGAACGTATGATTTATGGTTTTATTATTGAATGGGCCGCGGTCTTTTCCACAGTACCAACGCAATCAACGACAGACAGAGAGCAATAATAGCAATAAAATTGAATACGCCATTGATACCAACAATATCCATGAAGTATCCAGCTACTGGCTGTATAAGGCTAGACCCTTCCATACTAAGTCCGAAATAGAGGCCAAATACCGTTGCCATTAAGGCTGGTGGTGTATATGCCACCATTAGTGGCTGCATGGTTGATTGCCTCATATTCATCAGTAACCCAAGCAATAACAGAACTGCTATCAGACCCACCCCAAATGGTAACCTGGTCGCCAAAAAGAGTGCAGGCCCGGTAACAACCAGCGCCAGTATCAAAGCGTTCACACGCCCCCATTTGTCAGAAAGCCATCCGCCCAGCAGACTGCCCACTATTCCTCCACCTCTTACAATACCCAGCCACATGGCGGCGTGAACAGAGCTTATCCCATGCTTATCTACCAGGTATATAGCGATGAAAGCCATGGCAGCACCTGCCACAAACTGAAAAAGGATTGCCAGTATAGCAAGCGGTGCAATTGGTCGAAGGGCGCGTCCTATTTGCGAAAATTTATTAGTCTGTTTCGTTCTACCACTGACAACATCAGATTCTTTGTACACGTCCAGTCTTTTTCGCTCTTTAAATTTGAATATTATTAAAAAAGTAGCTATCAGGACTGGTACAGAAAGTATTAAAAAAGCGGAGCGCCAGCCAAACAAACCAGCAATAAGTCCACCTAGAACAGGGCTGGCACTAAAACCAATGCTGCCACCCAGCATATGTACGGCTATCACCCTACCATGATGTGATTTTTCAAAATAGCTTGTAAACATCGGTGTCGCGGACGGATGATAGCCACCGGAAAATATACCCATTACAACTAAGGTACCCATCATGATGCTGTATGTCGGACTAAAACCAATGGCGATAGCGCTGAGTCCTACACCTCCCATGCCAACGGCAATAATCTTTCGTCGTGTGAATTTATCAGCTAGCCAGCCACCGAAGAACTGTGATATACCTGAGGTTATAGTAAAAGAAGAGATTAGTAATCCTGTTTGTAAATAATTCAGCCCCATCGAGTCACGGATAACTGGTAGTAATCCCACCAAAAGACCGATCATCAGGTCATGACTACCATGTGTATAGCCAAAGAAGGCGGCAGTACCACCTCCCCACTCATGGAATCCTTTTCTCAAGCTAAGTTTTTTAGGCAATAATATTCATAACCCTTTCTGGATCTGCCACACCCTTAAACAACATGACTACAACGTAGAATATCCCGTAATAAACTAAGAGGATAGCAAAAAGGCTTAGTGTTTGAATGCTAACTACTGACGTTATTTTAACAGAGCTGGGTTAAATAAAGCTACATAAGCAATAATGTGTCGCTTTATGCTACCCTGGAAAACGAATGGTTTCAATTATCCATATGATCTGATACGTTCTAGTTGATAGCCATATTAACAGATGCTAGTATTCGACCACACAAACTGAGCTACACTCAAAATGAGGGAGGTTAACAATGGGAGATCGTGTTAAAGGGAAAATAGCTATTGTCACAGGAGCTGGCTCTATAGGTCCAGGAACAGGAAATGGTAAAGCCTCAGCTATCTTATATGCCCGAGAAGGGGCCATGGTCATGCTGGTTGACCGCAATCTTAAAGCAGCCGAGGAGACCAGGCATATCATTGAAGAAGAAGGTGGTATCTCTTTTACCTTCGAGGCCGATGTTACCATTCCAGGTGACTGTGAGAGCATAGCGAAGAAATGCATCGATGTTTATAATAAAATTGATATTCTTCACAACAATGTTGGCATTGAGATACCTGGCGGGGTAGTAGAAACGACTGAAGAAATATGGGACAAGGTGATGAATGTAAACCTGAAAAGCATGTTTCTGACCTCTAAATACGTGTTGCCCTATATGGTAAAACAGGGAAGAGGTTCCCTGATAAACATCTCATCACTCAACGCCATAAGGACACTGCCAAGCTGTATCAGCACACCCTATGCAGTAGCTAAGGCAGGAGTCATTGCCTTGACCAGGGAAATAGCCATTCAGTATGCAGCTAAGGGAATACGGGCAAATGCCATATTACCCGGACTAATGAACACCCCCCTGGTCGCAGCCACCATCATGGACTCTTACGGAGGAGACATCAACATGGCGATGGAGACACGAGATGCCATGTGCACTACAGGAAAGCAGGGTGAACCATGGGATGTCGGCTATGCAGCGCTGTTTCTAGCGTCAGAGGAAGCAAAATATATCAATGGCGCGGCCCTGCTTGTTGATGGTGGACTCACCCAAATCTGGCGCTAGCCTGATGCCGCACTACGCGGCATCGGTTACTACAGCAAAATGAAACTTATTATGTAACCAGGTAACCCTGATATTTAATCCGATGATTCCGTGGTCGATAGTGACCCGGGCATTTTACCATCAATCAACGGCACCAGGCAGACAAAACGAAAAACATCATTCCCCACATTATTAAAACAGTGTTTCTCGCCAGGCTTAACATAGATAGCATCTCCCTCGCTCAATGGTGTTTCTGCCTGCTCTCCTCTGACCATGCCCTTTCCTGAGCTAATAAAAACCTCATGTTCCCACGGATGTGAATGGAATGGGGTCGAACTCGAAGGCTCCAGTTCAAAGACACGCATGACGAAATTCGGTACCCCTTCATCAGGACCAGCCACAACATGCATCACCACTCCTGGTAATTCCTCCTTGCCTTTCACCTGACGATAGTTCTGGATTTTCATATCAGCCTCCTTGCTAACATAGGTTCTGAAGGGCAACTCACCCTACATACAGATTATAGGTAATAATATTGCCGTTTATCAAGAACCCATACTATTCTTTTCCCAGTGATTCCCTTTACAGACTGCAAATAAATGCTACAATAGTTACACGTAGTATCACCAAAGGAGGTAGCAACAATGGATATAGCATGGCTCAGGGATCTGATAATCTGTATCTCAGGTATAGTGGCAATTGTGGTACTCATACTGCTTGCTGTCTTAGCGGTTACTATATATCGTAAATCCAAGTCTTTACTATTCTCAATAGAAGCCACTTCGAAAAATCTTCAGGAAATCAGTTCCGTATTACGGGAGAAATTTTTTACACCTTTTGCCGAGATAGGGTCTTTCATCCACGGCATAAGTAAAGTAATCGAAACTATTAACAGGACATGCAGAAAAAGGGAAGGAGGAAAACACGATGGATAAGAGTGCAGTCTCCGGACTCAGCACAGGCTTTGTTATGGGCATCTTCGTCGGCGCTATCATTGGCTTTCTCTTTGCCCCTCTCCCCGGCAAAGAAACCAGAGAGGTGGTACGAGAAGGGGCAAAAAAGGTCAGGGCTCGAACAGCCGAGATGGCTGATGATGTAAGAGAGGTGGTTACCGAGACCGTTGAAGATGTCAAGGATGTAACGGCCGAGGCTATAGAGAAGTCCCACGCCCATACAAAAGAGAGTTAAGCTACCCGATAGTCCTTATGGAGAGGTAAATCAGAAGGGTTACCCATACCATACCGAAAGACGATACAGGTTCCGCAGTGACTTTTTTCTGTAACTGAGATATACCATAGGGGTCTGCGAGCTGATAAACATGGCAGTGCCCTAAAGTTCAGTTAATAAATTATGTGAGATGCATTGAACACAACAAGCAGCTTTCTTAAAAAACAATGGCGCCTGATATCCCTTGTAACAGGCCTGGTGCTTTTGTGTGTGCTTCTCTGGATTCTGAGACAAGCACTGTTGCCTTTCGGTATCGCTCTTGTTCTAGCCTACTTGATGTTACCAATGCTTAGATGGGCGGAAGGAAAACTCCCACAGCATGACAGGTCACAGAACGCCAAGCGTATTATACTGATAGTCCTTTTTATCTTATTAATCTTCACTCTGGTGGGGCTTGTCGTATGGCTTGTATTAGATATATTCATTGGAACATTCTCTGCATTAGTAGCCAACGCACCAAAGTTCGTTTCATCTGGTATAGGGGTACTACGAGAATGGGCCGAAGGAATCCGTGAGATATTACCTCCAACTTTGCAACAGCAGATGGATGATCTTGTCATGGACATAAGTTCCTCCTTAGCCAGTTCTATACAGGGCGTCTTCAGTGGAGGAATTTTATCTCTGCCAAACATCTTCAACCCACTGCTCAGTCTTGTTTGTATACCCATTTTCCTCTTCTACCTGCTAAAGGACTCTGTGAAACTGAGTAACGGTTTCTACTCCGCTATACCGCAATGGCTAGCTGAGCACATTAAAAACATTGTCAGTATTGTTGAGACGGTCCTGGGAAGATATATCCGAGCTCAATTGGTGCTCGGATTCATAGTAGGTTACTCCTGCTTCCTGGTTTTATTCATTATGAAAGTGCCATTTGCACCAACGCTTGGCATTATTGCCGGGATAACCGAGCTCATTCCTATACTGGGGCCTTGGATCGGGGGTGCCATAGCTTTCTTCGTGGCCCTGGCCACCGTACCTGAGAAAGCTTTATGGGTAGCATTATTCTTCCTTGCAATTCAGCTACTCGAAAACAACTTTCTCGTCCCAAGAATTCATGGTCATTACCTGCGCATACATCCAGCTATCACCCTGGTATTACTTGTACTTGGAAGCTATATTGCTGGAATCTGGGGAATAATCCTGATTGTTCCTTTTACCGCAACAACCATTGCAATCTACAAATACCTGCGCCATAGCGCAAAACCGAGCGATTCTCAGTGAATCGATAGACGGCGATCAGGACAATTAACTGACGCACTACCGCAGTTCAATAACTGACAAATCAGAGTGCAGATTATAGCACTTAGCAAGACATAATCAGAGAGCTACCAGGCAGCCTTCCATATAGCACGTACGTCATCCAAGCTGAGTTCCTTCGGGTTATTAGACATCAGACGAGTCACATCCATAGTAGCCACTGCCATACCCTCCAGCGCCTCTTGTGGAACGTCTAAATCTCGCAGTCTCTGAGGAACTCCAACATCAGCAGAGATATCTTTAACCGCCACAACAGCTTTCATGGCAGCCTCTCTGAGTGACAATCCATCGGTCTCTTCTCCCATTGTCCTGGCAATCATAGCAAATTTTTCAAGGTTAGAGCAGAAGTTTTGTTCCATAACATACGGCAACAGTAGAGAATTTGCTACCCCATGAGGTACATGGAAACGCGCACCCAGAGGGTAAGCCATGGCATGAACAGCAGTAGTGCCTGAATTAACAATCATGATACCACCCAGCATCGCCGCCTCAGACATATGATTACGAGCTTCCTCGTTTGAACCATCAGCTACAGCAGTCCTGAGGCTTCCGGCAATAAGGCTTATGGCTTCAAGTGCCAGCGCATCGGTAAATGTATTTGCCTTCTTGCCAGTATAACATTCGATAGCGTGCACAAGCGCATCTAAACCAGAGGCAGCACTCACATTAGCCGGGCATCCATAAGTAAGAGTAGGATCTACAATTGACAGACGTGGGAAAATGTATGGACTTACTATAGCAAGTTTAAGTTGTCTTTCAGTGTCATCAAAGATAGCTATATTTGTTGCCTCACTACCAGTACCTGCTGTAGTAGGAACTGCAACGACAGGGATACAGGGCCCTGGAACCAAATCTATGCCAAGATAATCTACTCCTTTACCCCCATGAGTCATCAGGACAGAGAGCCCTTTAGCCGTATCTATGCTCGAACCTCCCCCTACAGCCAACAATATATCAACTCTCTTCTTGCGATATTCATCGGCTATGGTATCCAATTTGGAAAGCGTCGGTTCTATTTCAGACCCGGTAAATATACTTGTCGCGACTTCCGCTTTAGTCAGTTGTTCCTTAATGGGCTCAATAAGACCAGCTTTATTAACCTCAAAATCTGTAACAATCAAAGCTGTACTAGTCCCCCAGTTACTAAGCTCGTCAGCCAATGTTTCCAAAGCTCCCACACCAAACCTAATCTTTTTGGGCATTGTGAGCTGATACGTCCTTGAACTCATAGACTCCTCCTCTGAATTTATCTGTTATTTATTGTGGCGACAGGACCTGTCATACTAAATCTACCGGAAGCCATTACGCTTCAGTAAACTGAAGAATGTCACTTAATTTCCATATTATACACTACCATGCATTCTTTAAACAATAGAGACAACTCCCGCCAACGAAATTGTCTCCCAATACCCGGATAAATAGTGTAATTTATCAACACTCTCATCTGGAATATGTTGACAGAAATCTCATACTCAAATACAATCCTCTTAAAAGATATGAAGCCTCTAAAAATTAGTGATTATGTACAGCAGAATAGGCACTGGTTAATTCATTATCACTGGCAGCAAAAAAGGAATTTTGAGCATTGATTGATAGCGAAGCAAATCTTACAGCTAATAAGATTCTGGATCAGCTAAGCGTCTGTGGCATAACTCATGTTGTCTGGCTACCCGATAGTGAATCGCGATTTATGTACGACTCCCTGTTAAGCCGGCCAGAGTTCACCCTCGTTCCGGTATGTCGCGAGGGAGAAGCCATAGCCATCGCTGCAGGGTTAATGCTGGGAGGTAAAAAGGTGGTGGTATTACACCAAAATACCGGCTTCTTCGAGTCTGGCGACTCAATACGAGGCTTGGCACTAGACCTTCACCTGCCCCTACTGCTGTTGATTGGCTACCGGGGTTGGCAAAGAAACCACCCATTAACGGATTCAGCTGCCATATTCACTGAACCTATACTGAATGCTTGGAACATCAGGCACTACCTGATAGAGAACGATGAAGATGCGGAGAAGATTGCTACGGGCTACGAAGAAGCCCAAAAGACAAATAATCCAGTGGTGATTTTGATCGGTACGGAGTATAAGTAACCTTGATAGATAGCTTCAAAGCCCAACAGTTAATTTCACGATATCGTGGTAACGCAATCGTCATCCCCACGATGACAGCTAACTTCGAATGGCCACAGGTATCCAGCAAACCAGGACTGGACCTTTTATTTAGCGGTGCCATGGGAAAAGCCTCATCAGTGGGGCTTGGACTCGCACTAGCTCAACCTGAAAGGAAGGTTATCGTTCTGGATGGCGACGGTAGCCTGATGATGAACCTTGGCAGCCTGATTACCATCGCCAACATGGCTCCTACCAACCTGATTCACTTCTTATTTATTAACCAGGTATACCGAACCACAGGTGGACAACCTGTTCCACATGCAAGTAGAGTAAATTTTGTAGCATTGGCAACAGCCTCTGGCTATGCCAATGCCTCCCTGATTAAGGCCATAGAAGAGCTACAAGACAATATAGAGAGCATCATTGCTGAGACAGGACCGACTTTTGTGTGTCTTGAAGTTCCACCAGCTACCAGCAGGCCTCCATTCCCGCTGACTCGAACCTCCGACATTATCGACAAATTCAGAACCACCATACAAGAAGACAATACATAAACAATCACAAACATATAGCCTGTTCTTATATTCCTACTATAGCGTTATAAAGGAAAAGTTTCTTCATAGACAGCCAATTAGTTACCATAAACAGCTTTAGTAATCCAGGCAGGAAAGGCATATTGATATGAATCCCTTAGTGATAGTGCTGGTCCTTTGTTCTTCCCTGATGCATGCAAGCTGGAATTTGCTTGCTCGCCGTAAAGGGCGTAAGGGGTCAGAAACCGCGTTCTTTTACAGGATGATAACCGTGGTCGTCCTGGCAGGTATCATTCCTGCCTTAATCAGTGAACTGACAGTAAGTTCTCTTCCCGTAAAGGCATGGCTCTGTGTTATTGGAGCAGGCTCTTTTTGTGGCTTCTATTTCTTCTGTCTGGCACACTCATACGAATCTTCAGACTTCACCATAGTTTATCCTATAGCCCGTTCTCTTCCAGTGCTCCTCGTTGGTATCGGTGACATACTGCTTGGAAGAAGCATCAGCTCATTAGGATGGCTGGGCATGTCACTGGTGGTTTCTGGCTGCTTCCTGGTACCTCTCCGTTCAATCCGTGAATTCCAGTTACATCGATATGTAAACCGGGCAAATCTCTGGATGCTGTTCACCGCCCTAGGAACAGTGGGTTATACATTGCTTGATAAGAGCGCTTCAGAAATCGTAGTCCAGGGACCAGCGACTGCCGCTCGCTACGGGTATTTCTTTTTCTTTTTTGCCTACATAAGCTTTTCATTGTGCTTACGTATATCCAAGAAAAAAATACCAGATGTAAAATCCATCGGCTGGAGACTACCGGCACTCAGTGGCTTATTGAACTTTAGCTCGTATTGGTTGATACTCTGGGCATACCAATTGATGCAACAGGCCAGCTACATACTGGCTTTCAGGCAAACCAGCATCGTCATCGGTGTCGTCGCTGCCTTCTTCATCTACAAAGAGGAGGGAAGGATTCCTCGAACAATCGGCACGCTAATCCTCACCGCCGGATTAATACTGATCACATTATGGGGCAAGTGATTAAGCACAAACCTGTGAAATTAGGCCGCGATTGACTCCCATTTACCATGTTACAGGGGCGTCGTAGATATATTCTATCCCATTAATAATCACAAAGTACCTCTCACCCCTGTTGAAATTCGAGCCAAGATTCAGATTTTTCTCAAAAATATCATCGGTTGGTACACAGTTATCTCCCTTTAGAATTCTTATAGTAACTGTTACTTCTACAGTGTTGCCGTAGCGCCTTGATGTAATCCCATTAAACCTGCTACAACTATCTGGAAGTTCTCCATCGACAGCTATCAGCACCTGTGGCGAAATGCCCCCACCCATTACTACTGGAAACACATCTGCTTCAATAATTGTTGCCAGTTCGATAGAACGTATTGCCGTATAATATTCATAATAATATGCCAGGTCGTGACCACCGCCACTATAATAGATAACGTGAGGAAATCCCTTATGATTAATCGCCATCGAACTGCACAGGGCAACATCAGCACCTTGCTCAATTATGAATAACTCCCAGTCATCACCATTATTGCGGATATATTTCAGACTGTTCCCAATCGTACCGCAATAGCTTATATATGGATAACCGTTCTCATCTAATACCAGCGAACTATGCACCCCAACATCGCCCTTATTATCCACAGTTTCTATCTGCCAGCCATCAGGATTCCAATTTGCATATTTCAAATCACGGCTACGGCTCCCGTAATAGCTAATATGAGGGTTATCCTCGTCATCCAATGCAAGCGAACTATATTTGCCAACTCCTCTATCATCCACGGTTTCTATCTGCCAACCAGTAGTATCTTTTACGGCATACATCAGACTACTATCCCATATACCATAGTAACTCACACAAGGATATCCGTCGGTATCAATCGCCAACGAGGTATATGAACCACACCATGATTCATCATCAACAATCTCCACATTCCAATCACCATCACTACTATAGGCATACTTAAGTTGATAAGATGTACGATCAAAGTAGCTAATATGAGGGTCGCCTTGATCATCCAGCGCCAGCGAATTGTATTCGCCAACTCCACCAGTATCAACAGTCTGGATATGCCAGCCATCAACGTCCTTATACGCATATTTCAGACTCCCGTTACTCTGATCGTAATAGCTGATGCACGGTTGCCCTTCAGTATTCAATGACAATGAACAATGCTCACCTACATCACCCACACCATCCACAAGCTCAACTTGCCATCCGCTAGAATCCCCATACGCATATTTCAGATCAGCATTGGCGCTATCAAAATAACTAACATGTGAACCTCCGCTGACACCAAGCTTCAATGAGCAATACTCCCCGATGTCTCCACTGCTATCAACACTTTCCCGTTGCCATCCATCGGCATCGACACGGGCATATCGTAAATGCATATCCTCAAAGTTAAAATAGCTTATATGGGCATAACTATTCTCGTCCAGGGCTAATGAACTGTATTTTGAAACGCCTTCATTTTCAACAATCTCTATCTGCCAGTTACCGGCTTGATTGCTGGCATATTTCAGGTCATTGGTATCGCTATCGATATAGCTGACATGACCACGACCACTACTATCCATTCTCAATGAGCTGTATTCACCTACATTACCGTTGCTATCTATAATCTCTATGTGCCAGCCATTTGATGCTTCACTTGCATATTTCAGATCTCCGTTTTTATAGTCAAGATAGCTAATCCTAGCATTGCTATTACTATCCAACGTCATAGAGGTATATTGCCCAACCCCATCGCTATCAACAGTTACGTAATGCCAACCACGATTATCCTTATAAGCATATCTAAGGCGACCCTCACCATAATCAAAATAGCTAATATGTGCGTAATTCGCCCTGTCAATAACCAGGGAGGTATGCATCCCAACCCTGTTACGATCCAATACTCTTATATTCCAACCACGGAAGTTTTTATACGCATATTTCAGTTCGCCGTTGCTGTAGTCGAAATAGCTAATATGAGGATTGTTATCCCTGTCGAGTCCGATAGATCCATATTCACCTACCCACCCATCACTGTCCACAATCTCCACATGCCATCCATCAGTATCTTTATAGGCATACTTCAAATCTTTGTTAGTATTGTCGAAATAGCTAATATGAGGATCACCATTCGTATCAAAAACCAGTGAGCTGTATTGCCCAACCCCCATCGAATTATCCGCTGTTTCATAGTGCCATCCCAATTCATCATAATACGCATAGTAAAGATGATCCGAACCATAAGCAATATGAGCATTACCATCAGCATCCAATTCCAGACTGCGAGCAGCTATGTTTTGTATGTGTTTAAGATTTTCTACATACTCGGTATTCTGGTCATTGGACTCCTGTCCCAGTACCATCTGGGGCACCAGCATAATAGAGAGGGGATTAAGGATAATAGACAGTGCACAAACTAATAACAACCACTTGCTCACACGATTAAACAATGTAAATCTCCTATTTTTATACCCAAAGCACCCTGACAGGCTTTGGACCAAGCATAATTCGTCGATTTTCATCCCGCCTCCACCACAGCTACCTATCAAAATGCAATTATATCCCGCTATTATAATGTGTCCGCATCATTGTAGCAACATGTCTCTGATATATTTTAGTTGTATTTGTGATACACTCGAAAAGATGAAATAAAAGAACTACCTACCTGCAGCTAACTTATAATTCACTGGAGGTACACTAGCATGGCTAAAATAATCCGAATAAAGGCTGGTACAGTGGAGCTGTCAGCAGAGTTGAATGACAGTAAAACATCTCAATCTATCTGGGAAGCACTGCCTATCACCGGGAATGCCAATCGCTGGGGAGATGAGATTTACTTCAGCATTCCCCTGAATCTTGGAACGGAAGATGGAAAAGAAGTAGTGGCGATAGGAGACCTGGCATATTGGGCTCCAGGAAACGCTTTTTGCATCTTTTTTGGTCCGACTCCGGCCAGCCATGGCGATGAAGTCCGTCCGGCTAGCCCGGTTTCAGTATTTGGTAAAATTATTGGCGATGCCACTCAATTCAAACAGCTACACTCAGGAAACTCTATCAAGGTTGTAAGCGAAAGCGACAGCTAAAAGTCAACAACAAGCTTCGGCATTTTGTCTTAAATAACTAGCATATTCACCAGTCATCACGACCTGCTTTATTATCCGCCGTACCTTATGGGTTTAGCAAAGATATTGCGGATTTGGGCCATATCCCGTGTATAGCCTAGCGTTAGTATCAGCTTTATACGAGCCTTCTGCCCACTGAGTCCCGTAGCGAAAATTACACCTATATCCTGCAAGTCTTTTTCGCTACCCTCGAAGGCATAAGCATTACCAAGGACAAGTCCTTCATAACACCTGCTGGTGACAATCACAGGCTTGCCCATCTCAACTAGCTCCCTTATCTCCTTCGCCACCGATATGGATACATGTCCCACTCCAGCCGCTTCAATAACCACTCCATCAATCCGGGGGGCTTTCACTGCTTCAAATAGAAAATTGCTCATCCCTTGAGTGAATTTAATAAGCTCTACCTGTACGGAGACGTCTTTAGCAGCAATCATTACCCTGGCGCCTCTTCCCCTGACAAATTGCACTCTGTCCGCATAAATAAACCCGACTGGGCCAAACAATGGACTCCGAAATGTGTTGAGCTGCGTAGCACTGGTTTTAGTCACATCACGAGCAAGATGTATTTCATTATTGAATACAACCATCGTTCCCATACCACATGAATCATCTGCCGCCGCTGTCAAAATCGAATTGAACATATTCGACGGCCCGTCTGCGCTGAGTAGCGACGTGTTTCGCATGGCTCCCGTTATTACAACGGGGTTATTGCTCTCAAGTAGCAGATCGAGCGCATAGGCGGTTTCTTCAATCGTATCTGTGCCATGTGTGACCACTACACCATCCACTCTTTTACTATCAAAAAGAGAGGCTATTACTTTACTCAGCTCAAATACATCACTTGGCAACATATGAGGCCCAGGTTTACTACAGAAGTTTATAGCCTCTACACGGGCGATACCATCCAGCGACGGCATTCCCTGCAACAAACCCTCCGCGCTGAGCTTCTGCACTGCTCCTCCACTGCTATCATCAAACCCCATGGCGATAGTGCCACCCGTTGAGATGAGTTTAATTATTTTTTCTGACATTTATCCAGTCCTCCTTGACTAATATACAATCCTTACCTGCCATGTAA
>SDBU01002868.1_pt1 | contig 22422 bp, 52 predicted proteins | sample 2277071 | NCBI WGS metagenome assembly SDBU01 (sample SAMN10397929, study PRJNA504765) | marine sediment metagenome | isolation source: marine sediment core GS08_GC12, 126 cmbsf | place: Arctic Ocean: Gakkel Ridge, Loki's castle | collected 2008 | reverse complement strand
TTTACGACTTTTATCTACCTGATTTCAATACTTTAATAGAATATGATGGTTGGTATTGGCATTATTCAGAACGAGCTATTGCTAACGGGACATTTGAGAAAGATAAGGTAAAAAGTGCAATAGCTTATGAATATGGCTACCAGCTTATTCGGCTAAAGGGGCGAAAGAATGTGGATTTATCAGGCGCAGAAATTTGGGCGCAATTGAACAGGCTATTACTATGAAAACCTATGATGCAGTAACAGGAAAACAACGGGTAACAACTCTGACGCCGCGTCGTCCGCTGAGTGTTGTAGAGGATTTCACGGTTCCACTTCTCCAGGCTGGAGTCAGCGGATTTTTACTTGCACTACTGGCAGCAGGCGTGCTATGGGGATTCTTCGGCTTAGAGTTCTTACCGGTGTTTTTGGTATCATTGTCAGTCGGAGTGATAGCTGCGTGGTTCTGGCGGCTGGATGTAGCCTCCGCAACTCTCTGGCAGGTCGAGGAATTTTTTGGCAAGGATTTGAACAGAGATAGTGTAGTTGGACGTCCGCAGACAGTCCGCCTGGAGATAGCCACGCCGGCAGGGCAAAGGATCATAGACATGGACGGCCTGGCGAGCTCGGACTTGCGGCGGTTCGCCGTGATGGCGTTGACGGGAAGGCTGAACGAGCGTCACGTCAAGGCGCAGTTCGGGTGGCCGCAGGAGACGTGGAACGAGCTGCGGGACAATCTTATAGCCCGTGGCGTGCTGAGGTGGAAGGGCCGGCCGGGGAGCACCGCCGGGGTGGTTCTCACTGAGGACGGGATGGCGATGATGAGGCAGGTGTTGGATCAACCTATTCCCTCTTGACGGGGGTGTCTCGGAATGGCGGATTTGCAAGCCGCAAGCAATTGCAAGGGGGTGAGTTATGTCACATCATATCAGTGAACCGCAGTTCAGGACGACGGAAGAGGTCAATGAGATGTACCGCGCCATGAAGGAGCGGCAGGCCAATTCTGAAAATTTTAAGGTAAAATCCTTGACAAAACGGCTTTTTTCTGCTATAATAAGTGTAGGTAAGATCATAAGAGAAAGGGACGTATGAGAGCTTACGGGATGACCGTCAAGCAATACAAAAAGAGGATGCAAGAGACGGCCGCAGCGTTCAGGCAGCATCGGGCAGGCGGCGGGGAAGAAGTTGCCCACGATTTTTTGTATCTGAACGACCGGGAACTGTTCAGGGAGTGGCAGGCCCGGACGCAGCAGAGTTTTACTACCGGGGCGTTTTTCAACCCGGCGTCATCGAGGCGGAACTGAGATGTTGGGATTTGAGCTGAAGATAGCGAGAGTGATAAGTGGAAAGAGCCAGGGGCAAGTGGCTCAGGAAGCGGGCGTATCTGCCGTCTGGCTTTGCACGTTGGAGAAGGGCAGGACGACAAGCGCGAAGGAATCCACCATTGAGCGGCTGAAGGTGGCTGCCGGGTGGACGCCGGAGCTGGCGGAGTTCTTGAGGGACACGGTGCAGGAAGGCCGTCACTCGGAACGGTGTTTGAAGGAGACGGATGAATATTAAAATAATTGGAGGAGGGAAGATGTTTTTGATAGTCTTCCTTATTGCTTTTAGTATTTGTGCTATACCGATAGGTGTCTTGCATCCGGACAATCTGCGATTTTTAGTGTATGATATGGGTATGGCGTTGTTGATAACGATTATTCTATTATGTTATCGTGAGGATTGAGCAAACAAGAAACGCACGACAAATACACTAAATACACGAGGAGGATATTATGTTGAAAGACTTGAATAAGGGAGAGCGATTCAAGGAACTGCCAGGGTTAATAGTTGCTCGCGTATTTGACCCTAAGCAGGGCAAACCCCAGGATGATGGCGCTCCCGGCAAGCTCCGCCAGGGCCTCGTTCTCACGGATGGCACTGCGGAGGTGGGATTCACGCTATGGGGGCCGGACGTGGGCCAGGTCATGAAGGGCGACCAGTTGACCTTGAAGGCCGGTTGGGTGAACGCCTACACTACTAACCAGGGTGTGGAGAAGTTCGACCTACGGTTGCGGAAAGAGGGGGGCTGGGCCAAGACGGGCAGCGGGGCGGCTATCCCGCAGGCTCCCAAGCCTGAACCCCAGTATGTGCCCGCTTCCAGCGAATCAGTAAGCCAGCCTCCGTTACCCGGTCAAGTAGTGGTACTGACGGGGGCTGATGAGAGAGAGAAGAGCATCAACCGCCAGTCGGCGCGGAGGGATGCTGTTACGCTTGTGATCAGTTCCACCTTTGATGCCGACGTTGACGTTGCTAACGTCCTGGCGACCGCGCGACAGTTCTACCGCTGGGCTATGAACCTTGGGCCGCACTGGATGGAGGATGAGGTAGCCCGCAAGCGGTTTTGGGCCAAGCTGGGCGAGGTGGGGCTGGACAGCAAGGATGCTCACCGCGAGCTGGATGTCTATTCAATGTACGACTTTGAAGGAACGGAACAGGACGCGTTGAACATTCTTGTCCTGGGCGACCGTCCCCAGAAGCCTCCTGAGTGCAAATTGGCGCAGGCAACGGGAGTTGCCCCGCCTGAAGCGCTGGGAACAGTTCAGGGAGACGATGCCTTTCCCGTTGAAAAAATCAGTACAGCCGCCTGGCAATTTGTGCGCTCAAGTCAGACGACTTATGCAGGCGGCAAGTTGCCAGGCGGAAGGGCACGACAAAATGAAAGGAGAAGAAAAGATGAAAAAGATAGTGGCTTTTGACCTGGAGATCGCCAAGGAATTGCCTGACGGCGGGGATTGGCTTTCCGTTGCGCCTCTTGGGATATCTTGCGCTGCGACATTGGACAGCGATGACGATCTCCAGCTCTGGCACGGATATGTGGCGCATGACGGCGAGTATTATGCGCAGATGACGCCAGAGCAATGTTGCGACTTGGCTCAGCATCTCGTCGAGATGCAGGCGCAGGGCTATACCGTCGTCACCTGGAATGGCCTGGGCTTTGACTTCCCGGTGCTGGCGATGGAATGCGGTGACCTGATCAGCTTCGACAACTTGCGCGACCTGGCCCTGGGGCACATAGACATGGGCTTCTCCATGCTCTGTGAGAAGGGCTTCATGGTGGGGCTGGACACCGCCGCTAAGGGCATGAAGCTGGCCGGCAAGACGGAGGGGATGAAAGGAGCCCTTGCGCCGGTCATGTGGAAGCAGGGCCGGAAAGCTCAGGAGCGGGTACTGGAATACGTGGCTCAGGATGTCCGGACGACGCTGGAAGTGTTCCAGATCGTGGAGAAGCACAAGGCTCTCCGGTGGACGAGCAAGACAGGCCGCATCAACTTTTGGAGGCTTGCACCGCCGAGGCGCTTCACTACCGTCAAGGAGGCGCTGGCATTGCCGGAGCCGGACACCGCGTGGATGACCGAACCTTGGTCAAGATCAAAGTTTGCGGGTTGGACGGAAGACGGCTTGCCAGGCATACGACAAAATCCAGGGGAGGAAGACAAATGAACGCATCGGAACTTGCGCGCAAGATTCTGTATTGGGAGAACCTTCGGAGGGAGGCTGACGAGGTGGCAGAGGTCATTGAGGCCGCCGTCTTGGAGGGCGGGGAGACTGTCACGGTCGGGAACGCCAGGGCCAGCTACAGCGCGGGGCGGAAGAAGTACGACTACCAGGGCGCTGCCATAGAGTGGGGTGCCGACGAGCACACCATTGAAGCGCATACCTCTACCAAGACGGTGACGACCACAGATTGGCGACAAGTTTGCTTTGACACCAAGTCTGCCAGCAGCGACATCCCATTTACCAAGAGCGACCCGAAGGTCACCATGAAGCTGTTACGGCCTGGAGCCCAAGACCCGGACGGACATGTTTAGTGAAGAGCACGAGGATGCCATTGTCCGGTTTGGAAGGCAGCATCGAGGGAAATGGTTATCGGAAACGAACAGGCATTGGCTCAGTTGGTTGGTCTCCATCAAGGAAGGCGTTTGGCCCGACGGTCTGTTGGATCTGGTCTGGAAGTGGGGCTATGTGAAGTCCAAGGGCAAGCCAGAGCCGTTTGAGGCGCTGGTAGGTCAACAACGCCTTCGACGGAGATCCGAGCAAATATTAAGCGAATTGCAACCGAGGCTATTATGAACAAGAGGCTGTGGAAGAAGGGCGTCATCTCCAATAAATGTGACGTGTGCGGGACGGGGCTGAGCAAGTTGATCTGCCCACGTTGTGCTCAGTTTTTGCCGGAATGGAGGAAAGCCGATGATTGACGCCACTATGCATAAGTTAGGAGAGGATGTCTGCCACGGCATTGCCGCCGCCGTAGACACGATAAGGGTCAAGACTGGAAGGAAGCCGACCCATGCCTTGGTGCACGAGTCGGATTACAAGAAATTGGGCGTAGTCGTGGGCGTCACCGTCAAGCGGTCAATCAGCGTCCTGCCGAGCTGGTGCGCGGTGGGGTGGGAGGAAGAGGAGACGTAAAATGGCCAAGAATCTGGTAGGCAAGATCATTCTCAGGGACGGCAGGAGAAACGTTCCAGCCCGTGATGGTGACGGTGACGTGATCCTGTTTGACCTGGACAGCAACCCGCGTAAGTGGGAGGGATTCAGCCTGCTGGACATGCCCGTCACGGTGACGGCGGAGGAGTTTGAGAAATTGAAGAAAGCATAACCGGGTTAGTCTCCCGGCTTGTTGGTTTGGTTTGCTGGCCGCCAGGGTGTAGCTCAGGATGGAAGAGCGCCGTGCCTGAAGACCGTTTTGTTAGCGCGGAGGTCGCGGGTTCGAGTCCCGCCGCCTGGCTTGAAACTGCGGAGGTGTGACAGCACCTGGTATAGGGGGCTAATCTGTCATAAGAGACGCTCTTGTCAGCTACGGCGCTTCAGCCGTAGATAAACTGACTAGCGGTGGTGGAGCAGGGTGGGGAATCCTGCCCGCAGGTGTAGTCTTAAGAGAAGTCTTTAGGGAAGCCAGATGGGGGAACCAGGCCCGCAGTTCTGACCAATGGATGCACTGGCAGTATAACAATAATCTCAAAGGGGTAACATGGAAAGGTATAAGTACTTTGTGTGCTATCGAGCCTGCTCCAGAGTCGGCAATGGATTTGGTCACTGTGGGATTAGTCGAAACCAGCCAATTCGTAGCCTCGATGACATCAGAGAAATTGAGAAATTGATCACTAGTATTGAGCTGCTAGGCCGTAAGATCATGGTGTTATACTGGCAACGGTTTGAAGGGGGAGAAGGCGATGCTGTTCAAGCCAGAGATGTGCAAGCAGATATTAGCAGGTGACAAGACACAGACACGAAGGGTAGTTAATCCGAAAGAACGAATCTTTATTTCTGACCCCAAGTACCATACCGTTACTACAGATGGGCGCGTGAAGTGGCAAGTAGGCTGCACCTATGCCATCCAGCCGGGGAGAGGCAAGAAGGCTGTGGGGCGCATCAAGCTTTTGTCCATCAGGCAAGAACGACTTCAGAATATCAGCGACGATGACTGTTTAGCCGAGGGCATCTTCAAGCATTACGGACATTACAGTTGGGCGTGTCTCTGGGTTGACATAGGTCAGAAATATTACTCTACGCCTCGTTACGCGTTTCAGGCACTGTGGGATTCCATCAATACCAAGAAGGATACACGGTGGGCTGACAATCCCGACGTCTGGTGCCTTGAATTTGTATTGGTAGGATGGCATGGGGCGGAAGCACGGTGAGGAGGCGTGGGACGCGCTTACTCGAACGACCTGGAATGCGGGTAAGAGGGCGTGGGCCAGGCAGGAACCACAGCGAACACTCCGAGTGCCGAGATCACCGTCCCCATGCTGGTTAACGGGAAGGACATGACTATGGCTGACTGCTGCTTGAAGACACATCCAGAGTTTGGGGGTTGCTGCTGCAAATGTCGGTACAGATTGAAGGCATTGGGGCAGCCCGGAGATGGCCCTATCTTGCTGGCAAATGATTGGGCCTGCATAGCCTTCGCTTTCATGGAGGGGGAGCCCACCGCCTATATCGGCGACTTCGAGCACGGCATGTGCGAATTATTTGAGGTTTTGCCATGGCCCAGGAGGACGGAGAAAGTCGGAAAGCTCTTGGCAAAGTGGCGCAGAATTAGGGAAAGACGGGTATGGTTGGTAGACAGCTTGTATCAGGTTGACTGTCATGTTGAGGCGGAGGGCCATAGGGTACAGCTCCAACTTATTGGACTGATGGACGGATTCATTGCTGACTTGGAAGACATTTGAATTTTTGACAAAAACTGGAAAGGGGAATCATGCGCTGTATTGAGTGCGGTGAGCACCATGAGGGGGACTGCGATCCCGCCGAAAGATTGGCTTTCATTTTGGATTGCGCCGCAGATGCTTTCGACGAGGTTCTGGGGCTGCCCCCGGAGCCGGGAGGCAGGCGTTGGCTCATCGAGCGCGGAGAGTATCCGGCGGGCGAGCATCCTGGATGCATTTGACTTTTTGACAAAAGAGGAGGTCGTGAGATGGAATGCCCACAGATAGACCGTAGTTTTACACCCATCCCAGTAAGCCTCAATAAGCCGCTGAATTACAAAGACTTCGGTGGGAAAGAGGATTACGTGTTTTACGACCACGATGATGGGTTTGGCAAGGTCACCCGCGTCCAGTTCTGCCAGAGAGCGGGTCGTGTGCGCAATATCTTTCGCTGCTTGAATGAGAGCGAGTGGAAGCATTGCCCCTACTATGATAATGAAGGTTTTGTTTAGACTGCGGCGGCGTGGCAGCGTCGGGAGAAGGGAAAAGAATAGCATAAGGTATGCGCCTAGCCAAGAGCCTGCCAGCGAGCTAGGAGATAGGGTTTCAATTACCTGAAAAACAGGAGCCAGGTGTGGTCAACTGGTCCGCAGTTCTGATTTTTGACAAAAACTGAAAGGAGCAAAGTGAATCTTGAGATTACGCGAGAAGGGCATTTGACGTTCTCTGAAGTCTTTGAGCCGATTGAGTTTGAAAACGGGCGGGGGGAGAGAATATCCGTCTGTCAGCGTGACGGCAGGTTTGAGATTCTGGTGGTTGACGAACATGAATGGCGCGACGAGAGATTGCTCCACATCATTGACCACAGGACTGTAGAGGAGCATAACGCGCCGGGGGCGAATCGCATCCTTCCATAGGAATCATTTGACTTTTTGACAAAGACTGACTATACGTAGCTTTTGTTTTGGGGCGGCATAGTCTAGTGGTTAGGACACCAGATTCTCAATCTGGGAGCCGGAGTTCAAATCTCCGTGTCGCTACAAGCCCGCATCGTTTAATGGTTAGGACAGGTGGCTTTCAATCACCAGGTCGGAGTTCGATTCTCCGTGTGGGCATATATAGCGATGTAGCTCAGCCTGGACTAGAGTATCTGATTGTCAATCAGAAGGTCGCGGGTTCAAATCCCGTCATCGCTGCCTATATTTGGTTTTTGACAAAAATGACCATCGTCTATTGTGGGGCGGTGAAGAAAAGGGTTAGACAATGGTTCACCAAAATGATGATGCTGTAGAATATGACGGGTTTGAGCTATTCTTGGCAGCAGACAACTATGCTAAAATTCAGCTAGAAGAGTCTGATTCCAAAACAGACCAGAGTTATTGGCAGGGGGTCAAAGATGGATTGCGCAAATGCTATGCGATTTTTCAGAATGATCCCAAGTGGGCTTCTATTTGGCGAACTCGAGAGCGACCAGAAAGTGCTTATGATCGCTGGGAATAACTGACCATCGTCTATTATGGGGCGATGAAGAGGAAGACCAACAATGACCATTGAGGGAAAGTTCAAAAGGTTACTCTTTGATAGCGGCATGTCTGAGGATGAGGCCGAAGCTGTCATGGAGATAGTGAAGGCCGATTCAGCAGATGAATCAATGCGATGGAGTGACGCTGTTGAGGATTATCCTGCACCACTGCATAATTTGCTCTGGGCAGAGGTTAAGCGTGCCGCGTTGAAATACGTTGATGCTAACTGTCCCCAGGCGTGGTTCCGGCCGATGTTTACGCAGGAAGCAATTTGAGTTTTTGACAAAAATGACCGTCGCTTGTCTGTGGGGCGGTGGAGGGAGAACAATGGCTGAAACTATCAGTCAAGGTTGCAACGGAATTGATAAATGGCACTGGTGGGCCATTCGAGCTGACCTGGTGGAACAGGGTGGCTTAAACAAAGATGAGATTAGTATTGCTCCAATGTCAGTCACCTCTCATAGTTGTAATGGTCTTTATCAAGATAATCATTTTTGTCTTTCATGGGTTCGAGATGCCTTCTTTTTGCTTACTATGGACGAGTACTCGCAGCCGCTAGTAGATGCGTTTGCCGCGATTTTGGAATATAAGCCATTTGCTCGTTATGGGAAAGCCATGATCACGGTTGAATGGGACAAGCAAGCTACCAAGCAAAGATTTGCGGCGTTGCAGAAGATGGACAAGCTGAACCTGGAGCGGATACTGCTAGAGCTTGATTATGAGTGTCTAAGTTGTGGCTCTGATAACTGCAACCTGACCCACACCGACATAGTTCTCGGTCTTGACTTGATAACTTGCTCCAACTGCGATGAGGAGTTTTCAGTGGAGGCGGGGACGGCCATACTATTTTAAGATGGACATTTGAGTTTTTGACAAAAACTGATTATCGCTCATCTGTGGAGCGGTGAAGGGAAATCATGCTAAAACTTGACTTTTTGCCCAGAACAACGTATAATATATTGGAGGAAACGAATGTTGACCGATAAAAGCGTGGCTGCCGCTGGTCAAATTCTTGGTCGTAAGGAATCCATTTCGCATGGGCAGGGTTTTCCCTGTGACCAGGGGGGAGCAAGCCAAACCTACCCATGCGAAATGGATTTCTGTGTTAAGGAGAATGTCAATGTGTTGGGACGTTGAACTTGACTATGGGGTGGTGATTGGAACATGCAGCGGCATATATCTGAAGGAAGATTCATTTGTATGGGATGCTAATCCTGAGTCATTCAAAATCATCTTTGAACAAGCAAGGGAGCTTGAGCCATTAGTAGGCGACTTTGAAAAAGCCTTGCACTTTGCCGGAGATGAATCTGCTGCTTTGGCGATATGTCATAAGGTAGCCTTATTAGGAACCAATCCCCTTGCTTTTTCACTTGAAAATGTACTTATTGAAAGCTATGGTCGTGTGAAGAGCAAACAACGGCTACAAGACGTTCAGGAAGAAGTTTCGATTTCATCTTTGCGATCCGGTTTTGTCTATCTGCTGCAAGGTGACAAATATTATAAGATTGGAGCTGCCCAAGATGTTGATAAACGCTTAGAGCAATTTACACCTAGTTTGCCCTTTGAAACCAAATTAGTGTGTTCTATTGCTACTATTGATATGTATAATGTAGAGACCGGTCTGCATAGAATGTATGCTGATAAACGGGCAAATGGTGAATGGTTTGCTCTGACAGATAAAGATGTAGAGTATATTAAATGGTTAGCTAAAAGCCATTAAGATAATCTTTGAGTTTTTGAACAAAAAATGACCATCATCCACTATGGGATGATGAAGGGAAAAGCAGAAGATGGACTTCTACTCGATGGAGAGCCAAATGACCAAGAAAGGCTTGAAGGATACAGAGTTTAAGGATTTCCTTGTCTGGGAGATGTATGCCCAGGACACGATAGATTTCAAGCGGGCCTACGTGGATATGGCCGGAGACCTGGTATCAGGATTGTTGCTCAGCCAAATCGTTTACTGGCATTTGCCTGATAAGCAAGGACGTTGCAAGCTCAGAGTGTGGAAGCAAGGATTGCTATGGTTGGCGAAGTCAGCGTCAGATTGGTATGATGAAGTCAGGATAACCTCAAAGCAAGCAACTCGCGCACTCAAAATCTTAGAGAGCAAGGGAATCATCACCAAGCAGATTTTCAGATTCAATGGCGCACCAACGACGCATCTCCGTATTCTTCCAGAAGGATTTATGGTTGCATGGCATGAAGTGCTTGCACAGGCCACGATTTCACCCAAAGGTACAAATCCATTTACCCCAGAGGTACAAAACCATTCTGACCAAAAGGGCAAATCAATAACAGAGATTACTACAGAGATTACAACAAAGAAACCAGTTTCTTCTCCCAAACCAATAACCCCAGTAACAGAACCGCCCTCAGAACCTACTACCAATTCCGGCGCGGCATCCTTCATTTGTAGCCCCTTAACAGAAGAGGAAAAGAACAAAGTCCATCCTCGCGTGGCGGCGATGAAGAAGAAGAACCTGCTTGCTGGTGGTGGTGATTCAGGCGTAGCAGATCCGACGGTTGGAGATGCCAAACTTCATTCCAGGTGGGCTTGGCTTATTGGTATAAGGTATCCGATGGCAAGCAAAGAAATGAAGAGAAATATCAGAAGTGCATGTCGTAAAGTAACAGAGGGTTGCAGGGGGGACGTTATTGGTATCCTAGGGGCGATAGACGACAAAGAGCGCACCGACAAGGAAGCATTTGATTGGTGCAAGGGATCGTCTCCGTTTTCGCCCGTAAACTCAGTGATGAGCCACTACCATTATCTAAAGACGCGGCAGGGGCAGGAGGAGAAGGCCGGGGCTAATTTGGTGGCGCAGAAGAAGGCGGAGCGGGACAGGATGCAAGCGATAGCGAGGGCGCATGGGCATTAAGCTGTTTTTGACAAAAACGGGAAAGTAGAGACATTATGAGCACCTATTACTACATGGTTTGCGACGACCACGAAGAGCGGACTGATGCCGTCAGCAGGACGGCGGGCGGCTGGTGCTTCCTTGGCGACGGTGAAGAGACACTGCTTCCGTTTATCATCGCCCATTGTGGGTGCGTGGTGAGAATAATTGGAGAAACCGAATATCACGACGATGACCGCATCAAGGCTTTTCGTGAATGGAAGAGTGAAAACGTTCAGGAAGACATCAGTAAGGCGTGTGATGACGGCAGGTGGATACGGACAAGTTGGCGGCCCGTCAGGCAGATGAGGGGGTAATACGAGATGAGCGACATAACGGTCATGATACTTGAAAAACAACTCAAAGAGCTGATGGGCGAATACAAGGAAAAGGCAGCAGCGGTACGGTTGGCTCGGCTCGCGGCGTCCCTTTCCGAGCGATACCTGAGGGAATTCACAGACCTGATCGTCAGAGAGTCGGAGGGCGCATATAGCGCGAAGAAGATATTGGAGGACTGCGGCCTGTCCGTTGACGGGGGCTGTCAGCAGACCGAAGAGGGGAAGCATGGGCACTGAACTGATGTGGCAGTGCGTAGGCCACAATCCTACGGCGTGGAGTTATGGCCGATACGATGCTGAGGACAACACGTTGAGAGACATTTTGGCTGTCATAGAGCGTAAGCGAAGCGGAGAATGGGGTTGGATGCTTTTATTGAAGCGGAGGCATTATGGGGGCGTAGAGCCGAGCCGTGATACCGCTATGGGGGCGGCGAATGCGGCGTTGGCGAGGGTGCATGGGCATAGTTGAGAGGGTTCAGATACAGATGCCGGGCAGTCCGCCTTACGGATTTTACCACATCGTGGAGGTTCGGGAAGGCGGCGTGACGGTGGCGGCTCATGTATCAGTGGATTATCCCGACGTGGCCAAAATGGTTGCTGGGGCCATAGCGGAGAAGTGCGGATGTGAGGTTGAGGACTGTTGAATTGAGGAGTTTGCATGGTCATTAGACAGTTTTTGCCGAACGCGATGGAGATAAGGGCATCAGAAATTGAAGAAGCGTTCTGCGGGGCACTTATCGTTGCGGCGGAGTGGGCTGGTGCAGAGTGCCCGTCGTTGTGGGGCCTGGAGCCGGACGACTTCCGGAACGACAGGTGGCGGGCGGTATTTGTGGCGAGCCAGACCTTATTTGAGAAGAAGAAGAGGCCACACTACATCAACATCTGCCACCAATTGCAGGACGACAAGACGTTCGGGCTGGTTGGTGGTGCGGCAGGGGTGACGCGGCTGCTAAACGCCGGGCCGCCCTATGCGGTACTTCCGGATCTTGCAGAGACAATCCTGAGCAACAGCACCCGCCGGCAGATACTGGTGGCGAGCGGGAAGGCGGCGCAGGTGGCCCTTACCGGAGATGCGGGCACTGCGGTGGAGGAGGCCCAGGCCATCTTGAGGGAGGCCCAGGGGCGGAGGCGCAATGACAGTAGCATCCTGTACCACAAGGACACGCAGAACTTCGTCTACGAGCAAGTGGACGCATTGCACCGGCAGGCCCAGGCTGGGACGCTGAGGGCGCCAGATACGCCCTGGGGGGAAGTCAACCGGATGATAGGGTCGTTCAGGGCCGGTCACCTGTTTGTGTTGGCCGGATACCCGTCACACGGGAAGTCTACTATCATGGAGCAGATAGCAGAGCATAACGCGCGGAACGGCTTTCAGGTGGCCTTCTTCCACCTGGAGCACGGGCCGAGGTGGATGCTGTTCAAGCGGGTGATGAGGATGACGGGGGCCCACGTCTACGAGCTGGAGCGCGGGATGCACATGGAGCAGGCCCTGGACGCAGAGCAGCGGGTTCAGGAATGGATGGGTGGTGTCAATTATGTGCATTGCCCCGGCTGGACGGCGGATCAGATAGCGCAGACCATGACTGAGATGCGGGACGAGGGGCTGTGCGATATAGGAATTTTTGATTACTTACAAAAGTTAAAGCTATCTGACAAAGGCTGGAACCAGGCATCGCTGATAGGTGAAGCCGTGGAAACCATCAAGAGCACGTTAGAGAGACTGGGGATACCGGGAGTGCTTGGGAGCCAGTTGAATCGAGCAGGGCGGAACACAGGTAGTCGTCCTCGACTACAACATCTTCGTGGATCAGGCCAAATAGAGGAGTTTGCTAACTATGTCTTGTTTCTGTGGCGGGAAATTCTGGACGACAGCAGCCTATCGCTGGACACAGAGCTGTACCAGGAAAAGCCCTACGCCCCGGGGACGACGCTGATGTTCAACCCGGACAGGCTGGAATTCTATGGGACGGACAGAGTTCCGTTGGCTTTTTGAGAATAGGATATGAAGACACGATATGCACACATTCATTTTGTGGAAGTGGCCAAGAAGACCAAGACCTCTGTTTGGTCTTGCAGAAACAACCGAAGTAAAGAAGAGTTAGGCCAAGTCAAATGGTACGGGCCGTGGCGTCAGTATTGTTATTTTCCGACCAGGCAGGCCGTCTACAACAATCGCTGTTTGAGTATAATCGCGGATTTTACGGGTACTTTGACCACATTTCATGATGAGTTTTTGGACAAAAACCAGTAGCAGGAAGAGTGAAGAAGTTGATTGAGGACACATTTATGGAACCCGAAGAGCACTTCAAGCAATTGAAGAGGAATCATGGCGACGACTGGCCCGAAGAAGCGCTTAGGCTCTTTATGAGAATGAGCCATACTGGAGTTGTCAGGAACGTGCCGTTGTACAGTTTTTTGTACCATTGGCTAGTGAACATTCTCAAGAAGGGCTATCGGCAGCATGTTTCAGAAGACGTAAACATTGAGCGGGCGCAGCGCATGTTGAGGGATGCAAAACGGGGCAATTACAGTCTTGGCGATTATGTTTGGCTAACGGATGAACTCTTTCAATTGTTGGATTGTCAACCACATAAGAAGAAAGTCAAGAATGGCACAAACAAGATGACAGTGGTTGAACAAGCGGAGTATGCCCTTTGTGACAACAGCAATTTTGAGTTGAGGTGTGCGCTTGAGAGAGTAGTTTTGACCCGGCTCAAGTCTTGCGATGCGTCTGGTTGACCCTGGCCGACGGCTTCAAAACAGGGGAAGGCTCCCGCTAGGCGGGGTAAGCGTAATGGCTGTTCAACCGGGATGGGGCGCTGAGGGCAAGGCGGTTTTTGACAAAAATGAACAGGAGACATAAGTGCAGAACGAAGTCATAGCAGTCATCGAGAGCGAAGAACCGTCCATCGAGGTGGATGTGAGGAAGATCGGCGACAAGGGCCTGGACGAGGGGATCAGCATTCTGTTAGTGGAGTCGAAGGGGCCGGCGGACAGGGACTTGCTGGCAAATTTGCTGGTGGAGCGGCATTACAGGGCCAGGGCCGACGAATCGGGGGCATGGCTTAAGGATTGCGAATCGCTTTGGCTTCTGGCGACGGAGGTCTATACGGACGAGCGCGGCGAAACCTTGCCGCTCTGGACGAAGTTTGTGCCGGACGGGACGTGGACTTGGGGCTCGTTCGCGTTGGACATCTTGCAGATGCCGGCATCGACGGCCACCGCTCGGAAGAGAATTTGGGAGGTTTACCGCAAGCGTTTGTGCTGGACGCCGGAGGTGCTGGCTAGGATAGGCCCGTCGCGCCTGGGGGTGGCCGTGGCGGAGGTAGAGAGAAGCCTGGATGATGGCCAGTCGGACGATGAGCTTGAAGGGTTGCTCCTGGGTGACGGCAGCGGCAGGGACAACGCAGAATGGAAGGAAGTTTGGATGCACGTTCAGGAGAAGGGCGACGAGCGCAGAAGGCTGGCCGGGAAGCCTGTTCGGGTGAAGTTGGAACCGAAGTTTGTCTTGGATGAAGCCACGGGTGAGAGCCTGAGTTTTGAGCTAACGAGCTGGTACAATGACTTGATTTATCAGCTTGGGACATTCACGTGGAACGTGAAGCTGCCTGAAGACGTCAAGGTTATTTTGGAAGGCGCGCTGATGGATGCGCTTCGGCGGGGCCCGAGGAGATTGTGAAAAAGCGTGACGTCTACTGCGAGCTTTGCGGGGCCGTGGCCCCTGGCGGGCTCCTGAAGACCGTCGTGGTGGACGGGGAGGATCATCTTGCTTGCGAATGTTGCTGGAGCTATAAGTGGAGCACGTCGTGGCATGTGCCTGATGATTGGGAGCCGGAAGTGAAGCTGGAGCGTTGGGAGATGATACCAGAGGGGGAAGATGGGAATCAAGACGGCAATAGAGTATTGTGATTCTTCGATTAATCCGATTATGGGCTGTTCGGGGTGCTCGCTGTACCATCCTGATTCGGCGAGGAACCATTGCTACGCGGCGACGCTCATCAGGCGCTATGCAGGGCGGAAGGGCTGGCCCGACAAGTTCACGGAACCGAAGCACTTCCCGGAGCGGTTGCAGAAGGCCATTGGGTGGCCTGATCTGACGGGAGCGAAGAGGCTGGACAAGCCCTGGCTCGACGGGATGCCGCGTGTCATCTTCGTGAACGACCTGTCGGACGGGTTTTGTCCGGACGCCAACCCACAAGAATGGCTGGCCCCCCATCTGGAGGCGATGGGCAAATCACCGCATATCTGGCTGCTGCTGACGAAGTGGCCCGACAATATGTTAGGGTTTTGCGAAGACCCGCTTCCGTCTAACGTCTGGCCTGGCACGACGGTGACACAACAACAGGACTGTTGGAGGATAGGGTGGCTGCGCCATGTGCCAGCGGGGAAACACTGGGTTAGCGCAGAGCCGTTGTTGGGAGCGATTCACTTTGACCGTGTTGACTTGGCTCACAGGGCAATTTCTGGCATTTCTTGGATTGTCATTGGTGGTGAGACGGGGCTGGGCGCGAGGCCGATGCGCCCGGAGTGGGCTAGGGGCATCAGGGACCAAGTTGTGGCGGCAGATGTGCCATTCTTCTTCAAAAGTTATGGGGAGTGGCTTGACGCTTCAATTTTAATTGAAGCAGGGCTGAACTCCTGGAGTTCAAACTACCCAGAGCGTGACGGTTTTATCCGTGTAGGTAAAAAGCAGGCTGGCTGGTGGTTGAATGATCGGGAGTGGAGAGAGATGCCGGAGGTGCATCATGCAGGATAAACCGTTTGATTGCGACCGCATCACCCTGGACAACTGGGAGCCGGAGGAGAAGCTGGGGCAATACTTGAAAGAAGGTGAAAAGTTGTTAGTTACTAAAACAACGATAGCGTTTGGATGTAGCCGTGATGGGTGTAATTGTCAATCCCCTTCGTATCAGTATCACCTGATAGGCGGGACTGATAAAGAGATCGCGGAAGAAATCAAAGCTGAAATTGGGGAAGCAATGAAATTAGCGAGGGACGATGGCTGGTTGATCTTCTCAACTGAAAATCCTGTGTGTCCTAAGCACTTTCAGCTAACACTTAAAGAAATCAGGGAAGTGTTTGATGCTGATTACGTCGAGGTGAAGCACGACATAGAGCGTGTCCAGGCGGTCTACGACGACGAGATTAACTTCTCCATAAGCTGCTTTTGGGATGCCGGCTTTGACATAGTGTTGGGTGATCATGCGAATGGCATCAAGGGCAAAATGTTTGCGGACACGTTCCGAGGGGCGTTGAAGGCCCTAATTGAGTTAGTCGATAAGTATTACCCGGATCGTGAAGGACAGGGGGGAGTGGAGGTGGGCGATGTTCAAGTGTCCTAAGTGCGGCGAAGAGGCGGCCTATGTCCTTGTGGGCGATGACCAGGTGCGTGAGTTCGACCGGCAGTTCAACGCCGTCCTGGAAAGCGTGAACTGGCTGGCCGGGAGGGCGAACCAGTCTGACAGGGTGAAGGAGAGGCTGAGAGCGCTGTTGGAGGCTTTGACCGATTTGTGTACTCAGTGGAACGAAACGGTGGTGAACAGATGACCATTATCCTTGGAATAGACCCAGGAACGATTAAGTGCGGTGTGGCGATTCTCGATGGTGATATATTGGAGATGATCGGCACGTTCAAGATGCACGGCGACTTCGACGACAGGTTGAAGCAGTTGTGGGATCGGCTGAACTCTTTGGATAGCGCCCTTGACCTGGTGGCGATAGAGATGCCGCCGGGCCACGTCAGGGGGCGCAGGGCCGACACGGGGCTCAAGATTGGGATGGGGATCGGGGTTGTGAAAAGCTTTGCCTTCTCACGGGGGCTGCCGGTGCTGAGCGTCCACCACGCGACCGCGAAGAAAGCCGCGACCGGCAACGGCCGGGCTAAGAAGGAACAGGTTCAGTGGTCAGTGAAGTCAGGCGTTATGCTGGAAGAAATAGAGGAAAACGCCGCTGATGCCGTGGCGGTCGCCCTGGCAGCTCAGGGACTTTGGCGGGCGGTGACGACGTGATGAAGGAGGGTAAAATCACACAAGAGGAAATTGTAATACAAGCCGCTATAGGCAGCATAATTGCTCAGCAAAGGGCAGAAGATCACGTGCAGGCACTTAGGGAGAATAAAACGAGAATCCGTGATTGGGCGACGATAGGTGAGGGGAAGAAGGCCCGATTAACTAAGATTTCACGGGGGTTTGGGGGGGATAACGCATTCTATGAGACCTCTTCAACTTGCGAGGGCAAGACGGTGATTCAGGAAATCATAGTTGCCGTTGGATGGGCGCTGCTCGCCTCGTATAATACTACTGTGCTCATTGATGGTGATGTGGTGGCTGAATTTGATGATTCTGAATACGTTCAACCTCATATTGCTCTGGCCAGGCTGGGATATGAGGTTCAAGGCATGGTTGACTTCGCGCGAACGTTTACTATGAAGGAAGAAGAGGCGGTGACGACGTGATAGAAGAGTTCACGCAGTTTGAGGAGTGTTGGGCGCCCCGTTTTCAGTTGCTCCATGTCGGGGCATGGAGGCTGGGAGTATTGGCATGTCTTAGGCCGGCGATTGAGGTGGTATTGTGGCTGGGTGCATATCAGGCGACGATCAGCTTGACGTGCCTTCACGCGCTACCGCTGCGTGCAAAGGGGGAAATGTGATGCTTGCCAAGATCACTTTTTGCATTGATCCCAAACTGATCGTCCGCCTGGCAAAGGCAGCGGAATTCCTGGAGATGGACTTCAACGACGTGCTGGAGCGGGCATTGAGCGAGTTTCTGGACGACTTAGAGCCGGGGGAGGAGGTGGGAGGTGGAAATTGACTGGAGGGCCGCTGGTGACATGCTGACATTCTGGTTTGTCCTGGGGAACGTCCTGATATTCGGGTTCATCGCGGCGGTGACGGTTTACTGGTGGAGGAACAGAAAATGAGTGGAAAACGAATAATGAGCGGCGAGTATTCGAGCGACATGTGGGACGCGATCAATTCTGCCAAGACGATGGAGGATTTGCGGGACACGTTGTACCTTATTTGTTGTCGCTTGCAGGAACTGGAGGGTCGCTTCGTCAAATACAGCGAGACGGAACTATCCGAAACTAAACAGGACCTTGAAAACGTATATGGCGTTTTAGATAGGTCGGAAAAGAGGCTGAAGCGCATTACGGATAAATTCGAGGAAGCCAACAGATCGGCGGCATGTTGGAAGAAGACGGCGGGAATGTTCAAGGCTGAGCTTGTGGTCACCGAGGATCTGCTTGCCGAAAGGGACAAGCTATTGGGTCAGATTCCTGCTTGTCCCGTACATGGCGGTCAGTGCGTGTCACATGCTATCGAGTGGGTAAAAGCCCGTTTGCGGGAGGAAAGTCAGTGTGAATATGTCTGCCGTTGAATGGTTGGCCGAGAACTACACGCCGGAGGAGCTGGCGGAGCTACTGGTGATCATCCTGAAGGACGACGCCCACGACTTGGTGCGAGACGACGGTCTGTGCGCCGGCGAGTTGACCGATGTAGTGGTGTACCCGGAAATGGAGGAGCAATGGTTCAGGCATTCCTGATAGTTGTCGGTGTGGCCGTGGTCGTGTTCATCCTGCTGGTCATCTGGGCAGTGTGCTGGGCGGCGGGGGAGATGAGCCGGGTGGAGGAGCGGTGGCGGGTGGAAGAGTTGGGTTTTGTTGACAAAAAGCTAAAAAAATAGTATAATAATCTAGGGGTGAAGAAGGATGGCTGAAGAGCAAGCCTTGCGGATTGAATATGTTCGTCTTGACAAAGCTATTGAACTTCTCTGGTTGAAAAACCCAAAATTACACGCGCTTGATTCTCTGGCAGCTTCGTTTTTGCAGCATGGATTTAGAGATGCGCCTGCTTTTGATGCCAACCTTCAAGAAGGCGGGGCGATAGTAGATGGCAACGGGCGGGTAGAGACATTGGGCTGGATGTATGACCAGAAGCAGAGGTTGCCCATTGGGATACTTTTGGACAAAGAAGATAACATGTGGTGCGTGCCCATTCAGTTTGGGATAGATGCGCCCAGCAGGGAGGCAGCGGAGAGTTACGCGCTGGATGCAAATTCATTGGTGATGGCCGGGGCCGAGTTTACGGCCTGGGACATGGCGAGGCTGTGGGACGACGACGGCTATTTGGAGGTGCTGAAGGGGCTGGCGGAGGTTGACTTGCTGCCGGTTAGCGTGGATGGCGAAGATTTCTCAGATTTGCTGGCGGCGTTGGATATTGGGGATTTGCCTGAAGATTTACCTAATGGCTCTGATTCTTTAATAGACAAAGCAGCAGAGTTGCAGGAGAAATGGCAAGTCAAACAAGGGGATATTTGGAAGTTGGGAGATCACTTTGTCATTTGTGGTGATTGTCGAGAGCCAGAGACATGGACGCAGTTGCTATCAGCTGCGGGTGTAGATAAGGTGAATGGGGTATTTACATCTCCGCCGTATGCCGAGCAGCGCAAGAAGCAATACGGCGGCACACTCACAGATGAGTATGTCGAGTGGTGGGAAGCGGTGCAGGAGAACACCAGAACAAACCTAGCTGACGATGGGAGTTTCTTTGTCAATATCAAGCCTCACTGTGAGAAAGGCGAACGAGTACTGTATGTGTTTGACTTGGTGTTGGCGATGAAGCGGCAGTGGGGATGGTTATTTGTTGACGAGTTTTGTCGTCTTGTGCAAACGACACCAGGGAAGTGGCCCAATAGATTCAAGAATGGTTTTGAACCGGTATATCATTTTTCTACTGGGAGTTTTAAGTTCAGACCAGAAAACGTGAGTTGGGAGGGCGAAACATTTAAGGCCGATGGTAAGACACACTACGATGGTAGGAGTGCTATAAGGGGAATTGAGGCAAAATTTGAAGGACAAGTTTTACCATCTAATGTAGTTGATGCTCGCGCTGGTGAAGGTATGCACCCTGCTGTTTTTCCCGTAGTACTTCCCAACTTTTTCATTTGTGCCTACTCTGACCCTGGCGATGTGTGGGTTGATCCGTTTTGTGGATCGGGGACGGTATTAGTGGCCTGTGATGATAATGAGCGGAAGGGATTAGGTATTGAGATTTTGCCCAAGTATGTTGCAGTTATTCTTGAGAGGCTTCAGGATACTGTGGGTATTACTCCACTATTGGAGGGTTAGAGATTGACTAGACCGACGACCAGGCGCAAGATCACCTTAAGGGGGCAGGATGAGCTAGTGGCAATTTTACAACCTTACATCCAACAGCATCAGGCGCATAGGCCAGATTTGATTGAGGCCAGGGAGTTACGTCGTGCTCTCGCTACCATTTTCGGGGGCGACGCGAAGGACAGCGGCCCGGTGCGGTTGGAGATAGTGAGTGTGGGCCAGTCCCAAGGGGCGAGGGTGAAGAGGCTATGACGGACGGCCGATTTAGGAAAGAGGAGGTCGCCGAGGCGCTGAAGGTAGCCTGTGAGCTGTTCGCGAGCGGCGCGACGCTCATGGAGTTTATGCCGAGGTTCGACCGGGACGGCGAGGAGATCACGAACGAGTTCACGTACAAAGCCTGCGAGGTATTGGGGGAGGTGTCGGTTATGGATATTGGCCCGCGTTCCGTCGTAGAGATTCGGTTGAGCGTGGAGCACGGTGAGGATGGCTATTGGGTTGAGGCGCGGGTGAAGAGGCTGTGAGGGGAAAGCGATGCCTTGGCAGGGGTTCTTGAAGGAAAGCAAAAGCTACATGAATCACCCGGATCATTGGAAGGAATGGAACGCATATCCGTACAAGCCAGATGGCTGGACGGCGGCGGATAAGCGAAGGGCCAAGTTACAGTTCTGGGTACGTTTCCCAAAAGCCTGGGCGAGGTTCTACTTCAATGTTTTTGACAAAAACTAAAATGGACATTCAATGGTACGAGGACAACCCGGCTGCTTGTCTGACGCCTAACGGATCGAAGAAGCCGACGAGGGTGTGGGGCAGGGTGAACGGCAGGATGGCGTTGGCGGAGAGCGACTGCCAAAGCCTGTACTGTCCAGAGTGCCCAAGGCAACCGTACCGTTCCGAGAAGTGCGTGCAGAGGAAGACGAGGGGCATAGGATTGTTCACCAAACGCAAGCCGCCACAGAGGCACACCAAGAAGCAGATGGCCGCCCGGGTAGGGAAAGCGTGGCTGGAGAAGGGGTCGCCGCCGTGCGTGTCCGACATGAGGGTGACAAAAGAGGGCGAGCCCAGCATGTCGTCAATGTTCGTCCATATTGGGAAGATGAAAGACATTCTGGCGGCCGGGAGAGACTGGCTAAGAAAGGAAGGCAAGTGGGATGACAAGCTCGAAGAGGAAGCTAATTGACGAGGCAGTAGAGGACCTGTTTAGGGAGGAGGTCGCCAAGGCGGAGGAGACGGAGGACATAGCCGAGGCGCTGGAGAATGTGGCGAAGCTGCCGGGCAAGTACTACGCTTTGCTGATGGAACACGAGACGCCGGAGCCGCTGGCCTACGATTTGGTGTTGCAGTGGCACGCGATTTTCTGGAGCCACGCGGTGGAGGGCGGATGAGCGGGGAGCTGATTTGGGAGGCCGAGTGGTACCTGATAGAGCCGACGCCGAAGGACGAGCAATTGGCCGCCGATTTGAAGGCAGTCAAGGCGTTTTTCAACGCCCAAATATTCATGAGTTTGGGTGTGCCAGAAACGAGGACCCCATGTTGGATTTTGGAGGGAGGGGAAATGCCGAGCAAAAGTGAGGAGTTTAGGATCAAGGTGCTGACCGGGGGCTACATAGTAACTGAGGCGAAGCCGTCTCAGCATTCGCATGGCGCGACGACAGAACAAGTCTTCGCCGCCGAGACGAAGCTGGTTGCAGCGAAGTGGTGCCTAAAATGGCTGGGCTTTGACCTGCCGGACGTAGAGAAAGCCCTGATCATTCTGGAGGGCAATCATGGCTGAGAGCAGGACAGAGGAAGCTCAGGCGTTGCGGACGAAGCATGAGGCCAAGATAGCCGGGTTTACCGACGAGAGGCACGTCGTCCTCAGCCGGGGGGCTAGTGAAGGAGTGCAAGTTGGCACATTCTACGCCGTCCTGGGCCACGACCTGAAGGCGGTCGCCCTGGTCAGGGTGGTCGACGTGGAGGACAAGCTGGCCCGGGCGGAGGGCGCGTGGCACGACGGGAGCGGCCACGCATTGAGGATAGGCCAGAGGGCGGTACTGTGGGGCCGGGTCACGCGGGAGGAGAGCGAGATCAGGGAGGGGCTGAAGGTGGTGAAGATGTCCCTGGTCAACGTCACCAAGTCGCTGAAGGAGGCTGGGGACGCCCTACCGTTCAACGACGTAATGCAGAAAATTCAGATGGTGGAACAGTACCGCTCCCTGAAGTGGATGCTTCGGGAAGAGGTGGACGAGAAGGAGTTGGAGGGATAAGATGGGTGAAGTGATGATGCACCAATTGACAAACTCTGACCTGGAGGATTTCGCCTGCCGGGTAAACGACGCGAGATGCGTAGCGAAGGAAATGAATCAACGGCTTTCCACAGCTAAGCCAAGCGATGGTGCCCG
>SDBU01002867.1_pt1 | contig 22428 bp, 17 predicted proteins | sample 2277071 | NCBI WGS metagenome assembly SDBU01 (sample SAMN10397929, study PRJNA504765) | marine sediment metagenome | isolation source: marine sediment core GS08_GC12, 126 cmbsf | place: Arctic Ocean: Gakkel Ridge, Loki's castle | collected 2008 | reverse complement strand
CCGCAAATTACGAAAATGTAGTGCCATGCCCGATTTTTGCTCGTGTAATCTGTTGAAAATAAAGAAAATGCATTTTACAAGTGTTAAAAATGGGTATTAAATTAGACGCTTCAAAGAATTCCTTTTTCTCAAAGTAAAGATATATTGATCTGTATATCCAATTTTAGCTTTTCGATTGAACTTTCCCAGTCTATTTGCCTACTAAGGATGATCAGATAGGGATTTATGTTATTTAGCTAAACACATACCCTTTCATTATCGTAATAATGACTGAGGATCAATCTCTGGAGGGGATAATGAACAAACGGACAGATTATCTTCTAAAGTCACTTGTTTTTTTCATTTTGATTTGGTGTTCCATCTCCTGTTCCGGACCGAAGGCGGTCTTTGAAATGGATGGGGATGTTGTGGTTGTCAAGAATCCGAAAGATCCGGTTAGGATCTCAAACTATGCCCAAGAAGTGAAACTGACCGAAGAACTCTGTATTGGGCATGATGCACCGGAAGGGGAATATGTTTTTGCCGCCCTAAGAGCACTGCAAGTGGATGATGAGGGCGATATCATTGTCCTTGATTCGAAGGATAATCTCATCAAGGTTTTTAATCCGGATGGCCATCTGATCCACACATTCGGAAAGCACGGGCAGGGGCCGGGCGAAATCCAGAGTCCAAATAGACTGTACCTCAAAGACGGGAAACTCATTGCATTGATGGACAGTGGAAATAACCGTTACTCCCTTTACACAAAAAGCGGGGATTGCCTAAAAGAGATCGACATGGGAAAGTACCGTGTCTTCCGTACAATTCCGGATTCCCGGGGTTATGTCTACGGAGACAGATTAAATTTTTCAGGAGGTCCTTTGCCGTCCATCCAGTTGCTTAGAATTTCCCCGGATTTCAGCGACGCCGAAATCATAGTTGAATACGAATTCGAGAGTCGGTTTGGGATGTTTGCCCCGGTGTTTGACCGGCTTGCCTATGCCGTCGCGTCCGATGACCGGTTTCTTTGGGTCCGTTCGACAAAATACGTGATTCATATCCTAAATCCGGATGGGGAGGAAATCCTGAGAATTCATAAGAAATACGAGGCAGTCCCGATTACAGATGAAGAGAAGAAAGATCTCGGGGAACGATATATGGGGGATATCAAATCCCTTCCCAATCAATATTCTCCATTTTTTTATTTCATATGCGATGACCTGGGCCGGATCTATGTCCGCACTTATGAACGGAATGAGAAGGGATGGATTGGTTACGATATCTTTGATAATGAGGGACGTTTCTTCTCCCGGCTCTTTCTTCCCGAGGAGGAGACACTAATGGTTGTAAAGAAGGACAAAGCCTACTGCATGATTACCGAGTCTCCTGATGAAGGGATTCCGCTCGTTAAGCGCTACACTATGGATTGGAAGTAATCAAAAGCTGGGATCAGATAAAAGAAGGGATTAGATCTCACAATGACCACTCGTCCTGAGCCCCATCCCCAGTCGATTCGTCCATAACGAGTTTATATTTGACACTGTAGTATTTTCAATGGTAATTTTATTGATGAGGACAGCAAGAGAAAATTACCTGATTTAAATTAGTGAGGGAAGATTCATGAATAAAAACATTTCTACATCAATAATATTGATAATTTTTGTACTTCTTAATTTTTCATCAGTCCTTTCTGAGCAAAAAAAGATTTCTTCCAAAGCGGAAGAATATTATAGCCAGGGCGAAAAACTCAAGGAACAGTTAAAGCTCGACAAAGCCAGGATTAACTTCAAAAATGCCATCGAAGAAGATATGAATTTCACTCAAGCACATCGGAGCTACATTGATGTTTCGCTCAAAATAGGGGAAGAATTCAGGCATGAATTGCAGGAAGAGTATGAAGCATATCTTAGTGCCCAACCAAACAATCCGGTCATTTATTATGCATTGGGTAGAATTTATGCAGACGACGAAGAAAAAGAAAAAGTTTTTCAGAAAGCCATTGGAATGGATTCTAATTATCCTTGGGGTCATTTTGGCATGGCGTATATATATATCAATAATAAAGAGATTGAAAAAGCCATCACCTGCTATGAAAAGGCCATTGAATTGGATCCCGATGAGGCTGTCTTTTATACCAGTCTGGCCCGCCTGCTTAATAATAGACAGCCGGAACGTTATAAACAGCTTCGGGAAACTATCCGCAAGAAATTCCCTGATAGTAGTTATGTGGCGTTAATGGCCTATTCAAATGCAAGTCGAATTAAAGAAGAGGCGGAAAGAATTGCTGCTTTGGAGAATTACCTAGAATCATATCCAAATGGACCGAATGCCTCTAGTGCACTAAGACGGGTTCTTAATTTTTATAAGAAAGACAATCCAGAAAAAGCTGGAAAAATTGCCCAGAAAGCACTTTCCCATCCTATGACCGGTACAGACAAAAGATCTCATAGGGTTGCTTACATATTCCTCTTTCAACATGTAGTGGGATCAAATGATGAGAGTGCAGTTGAAAAGCTTACAAGTGAAATCATTGAATCGAAAAATACAGATCCCTCTCTTTATTCTCAAATTGCAGGTCAATTGCTGAAAGAAAATAGGTTTGAGCTGGCAGAAAAGTTTTACTTTAAAGCGATTGAGATGATAACGCCTAAGAATGTTTATGGCACAATGGCACGCGGGTCTTATTCAGAGAAAGATCTTTTGGAATACTGCGATGAAGTCTCGAATTGGTTCCACTCAGATTTGGGAAAAATGTACCTACAAACGAGTCGGCCAAATAAAGCCTTGATTCAGTTGAATCAAATCGAATACAAGGAACCCAATCCAGAACATTATTTCTTACTGGCAAAAGCATATAACCAGATTGGAAATAATGAAAAAGCCTATGAATTACTGATTGAAACGCTAAGCCTGGCTCTCAATGAGGAAGCAAGTGATATGCTGAATCAATTGTCAAAACAACTGAATAAAGAAGGAACCACACAGGAAATTTGGAACAAAAGGTTAGAACGAGCCAAACCTGCTGTCGACTTCAATCTTCCTAATATGGAAGAGAAATTAGTGAGCCTGAAAGATTTCAGGGGGAAGGTTGTGCTGATCAATTTCTGGTTTCCGTCTTGTGGCCCCTGTCAAATGGAATTGCCTCATATTCAGAAAATTCATGACAAATACAAGGATCAGGATTTAAAAGTGCTGCTCATTCAGGTAGCTCAGACAAAAGAAGAAGGACAAAAATTCCTTGAGGATAATAACTACACAATGACTTCATTGTATTCTAATGGAAAGTGGGCAGAAGGTAATTATGGTGTTAAATCATGTCCAACTAATTTTTTCATTGATAGACAAGGCCGAATTATTTTTAAAAGTACAGGTTACAGGCCAGGGGATGAAAAAGAGCTTGAGTCTCAAATAAAAGAATTACTGGAATTTTCGGATGAAAAAAAAGTGGATTTGAGCACCAATTAATTGAACTGAGCCCCCCCCAGTCGATTTGTCCAAAGAGCGTCCAGAGAAGATTAGCTCTATTTGACTAAGCATATTGCCTTTTATTATCGTAATAATGAAAGAGGGAAAATTTCAGGAGAGTCTAGTGAAAAAACACAATAATTTCATTCCTTTCATTGCTTGCTTATTCTTATTAGTTTCTTGTAACCAACAAAAAACTGAATGGAAAGGAACAATTGAGGAAAAGGATGGCGTGATAATAGTTAAGAATCCGAGAGAACCGATGTATACAGAAGATGTTTTTAGTCTTGAAGAGGAGCTATCCATTGGTGTAGCTGAAGGACCAGAAGAATATATGTTCTCTAACCTGAGAAATCTAGCGGTTGATGACAGAGGTTATATCTTTGCTCTTGATGTGAGAGAAAAGCATATTAAAATCTACAATGATGAAGGTAAGTATGTAAGAACAATAGGAAGAGCTGGTCAGGGTCCTGGAGAAATTGGATTTCCTCGCAATGTGTGTATTACTCCCCAAAATGAAGTAATGGTGCCGGATTCAATGAATAACCGCTTAACATTCTTTTCTATGGAGGGGGAATTCATCAGGAGCATTACAACAACACCTTTAGAATTGCTAGAAACTAAAATTGATTCAAATGGAGATATAATTGGATTAGATATTGTATTAGAAGAGGAGAATTCAAGACATGTACTTAAAAAATTTGATGATGATTTGAAATATCTTTGTTCATTTGACTATTCACCGCTTCAAAATCCCAGGAACCGAAATCCATATATGAGTTCATTGGTATGGGGCATTGATAAAAATGATCGAGTTGTTTGCGGTTATCCTACAACTTATGAAATAAAAATATTTGATACTGATGGAAATATAATAAAAAGGATAGAGAAAGACTATAAGCCATTAGAGGTTACAAAAGAAGATTTAAAGCTGGCGGAAGGAATGCCTCCTGGGATAGAAGTCTCAATACCTAAATACTATCCGGCTTTCTGGAATTTATTTATCGATGACAATAGTAGGATTTTTGTTCAGACGTGGGAAAAAGTGCCGGATGAGGAAAAAAGATATTACGATGTTTTTGATAAAGACGGAAGATACATTGCTAAAATTCCCCTTAGAAGCAGACTTCAACTAATAAAAATGAATAAATTATACTCCATTGAAGCGGATGATGACGGTTACCATGTTATCAAAAGATATAAGGTCACCTGGAATTACTGAAGCAAGAATAAAATAAAGGAGGGGTATAATGAAAAGTCTACTGGTTATTATCCTAATTATATTCATTTTTGTTATCTCAACACCCGCGCAGGAAATAATTGAAAATCAGGCAAAACCTCAGAGCAAAAATGCAGGCCGGATTGTTGAACTAAAGGAAGTGATGCGGATAGACGATATCGGAGGTGATTATTATTTTCAATATCCTTACAATATTAAAGTAGCTCCGGATGGCTCTCTTTTTGTTACAGACAGGGAACAGTTGATTCACTTTGATCCCGATGGAAAATTTATTGGGAATTATTTTAAGAATGGCCAGGGGCCAGGTGAAATGCAGGCAATCGGTGATTATTTTTTTGCTGATAATAACCTTTTAGTGCATGACAGAAGGCTGCAAAAAATTCTTAGATTCGACTTTAATGGAGAGTTTGTTCGTGAGTTCAGAATTCACGAACTGCCTATCTTTACACGACTGCATCTCTACTACAAAAATAATTATTACTTTTTTCGCCACAGAATACCTTCTACTGAAGGGAAAGCTTCGGTTATCGATGTGCCGTATGATCTGATTTTGGCAGTTGAGGGGAGACAAGAGATCGAAAAATTGATAACACTTCCTGTAGAAAGCTTTGCCGTCAGCTCGGGAAGAAGTGGTGCCATGGCTTCCATTGCCGAGCTGATTACAATTCCTTTTGGAGAGAAATACCTTGTTTTATGCCATACTCAGGATTATTTGATAAAGATTTTTGATGTTCAATCTCAAGAGATTATCCGATCTTTCAGGAGAAAGTACGAAAGAGTCAAAGTTCCAGAGGGACGTCCAGTTGGAGCGAGAATCGGGAGTGGTGGAAAGACGTACACAGCTCCGCGGAAATTCTTAAACGATATTTCAAAGTTTCTGGAAGTTAATAATAATTTATGGATAATGACTTCTTCTGCGCATAAAGATAAGGGTATCTTGATGGATGTCTATAATTTTGAGGGTCAATATATTGACAATTTCTACTTAAGATTCCATGAAGCCAATGATCCTATTTCACTGAGCAACAGGCCGATGACTGTCTCTGGGGATAACTTGTATATGCTTGTTAGGAACGAAGACGAGACGTATTCAATAAAAAAATACCTGATTGAGGACAAAAACCGATAATTTCATAAAAAGACTGCGAGGATATGCTCTTCCCCAGTCGATTTGTCTAAAGAGCTGTTTAGAGAAGACCTATCCATTTGACTAAGCATTAAACCTTTGATAATCGTAATATTGAAAGAGGAAGAATTTTGAAAGGGGATAAAAGATATAATCAATTCATCTCAATTCTAATATTTGTCTTTTTGATCTTCTGTCTTTCCGATTGCCAGGAAAAAAAAGATGAAGTTGATAAGATTATCGAGGATGGAGTGGAAGTAGTGATTAATCACCTTGAGCCATACAAGATTGATGGGGAATATTCATCATTTTCATTAGAGGAAGAGATGTCAATTGATACTGAACGTTTAGATTTGTTTGAGAAGGGAATGGGTTCTGCGGGTGAATTTAATGTTGATTCAGAGGGAAATATTTATGTAATTGGATTTAAGAATTTGGATTTTTTTATAAATAAGTTTGATGCGAAAGGGAATCTTGTCTCATCCTTTGGAAAGAGGGGTCAAGGACCAGGAGAAATTGACTGGCCGATAGGTCCTGACATCAATGATAATGATGAAATTTCCGTCACCAATAATATGTCAAAACAGGTGATATATGACAAAAAGGGGAATTGTATATTGGAGATAAAATTCCCCGTGAGCATATTGAAACTGAGCATTCTAAAAAATGGAAATTATTTAGTCAAATGGTTTAAACCTGATAAAAACCATCTCGAAGATTCATTTTTTCACTTAGCAATCTGTAATAGCAGTTTCAAATTAATAAAAGAACTGGACATTGATAACAACCTTTATGACAACGGGAAAATTGTTCCATATTTTATGTGGAGAATAAGTGGCGACTATATCTTTGTTGTAAATGAACAGAGGGGATATGAAGTTTTGGTTTTTGTTTTTTGGTGGAAATCTCGTAAGAAAAATTCGGAAGGAATATAAACATATATCTGCATCCGAAAAATTAAAAGAAACAATAATCGGTCCCGACTATCATGATATGAAAAAACAACTCGAACACTATTTTCCTAATCCAATGCCTCCCATCAATTCTTTCTTTACAGATGAGAAGGGCAGCCTGTTTATAATGACTTACGAAAAGGGAGAACAATCTGAAGAATATCTTTATGATATTTTTAATCCTGACGGAATCTTTATTGGGAGAAAGAGTCTACAAATGTTATGGGCTGGATTATATTTGGGGCCAATGTATTCTATGGTCAAAAATAACAAACTTTACTGTTACAGAATGAAAGAAAGCGGTTACAAAGAACTTGTGGTTTATAGAATGAAGTGGGAATAGAATCGATTTGTTGCCTTTCTTATCTTTTTTTCTTAACCCTCTCCAGTCGATTTGGCCTGTGGATTGCAAGAGATTCAAGTTTATCAACAGTTTCTCACCAAAATACTTGACAAGATGACACGTGTCATCTATATTATACATGACAGTTGTCATCATTGGAGGAATTGAATATGAAAAAGCATCACATTCAAAAACTTTCTCCAGCCAATCTTGAGATCATGAAAATCGTCTGGGATAAAAACGAAGTTACCATCAACGATGTTATGAAAGCCATCAATGCCAGAAGAAACACCGATTTAAAACGGTCTACAATTCAGGTTCAGATGAGACGCCTGGAAAGATACGGGTGGCTTAAGCACAGATTAATGGGAAGAAACTTTTATTATTCTGCCGTTGTAGAAAAGCATACAACACGAAAAGACATCCTCTATGATGTTAAAAACCGAGTTTTTAGTGGTTCCAGGCGAGAGATGGTTAAATGTCTTTTTGAGGATTCTGATATAGGTCCTGCTGGGATCAAAGAGCTTCGAAACCTCCTGAAAAAATATGATACGGAGCAGAAACCATCATGAATTTTCTTTCGAACATCCAAGCAACTTATTGGCTTTTCAATTTAGTTTTTAATTCCATGATAAATTTTAACCATTGAAAATGGCCTTGCTAAGTAAAACCTTTTTTAAATCAAGGACTGGGATCAGATAAAAGAGGGGATTTGAGGTGTGGATTTCAAATCCCTAGTTGATCTGTGAGTGATGGCAAGAAAAATATTGGTTGGCTAAATTTTTTTTCTTGTTTGTACAAAAAGGAGGTCTTCATGAAATTTCGTCTTTTACATCGTTTAGTAATCATATGTGTTGCAGGTTTTTTAGTCATCCCTGTTGTATTCTCAGCAAAAACTCAATCCTTGACAAGTATATTTAAATCTGGAAAAGTCGAATTTTTTCAAGATTTGATTATTACAGATGAAGAGTTACCAGAAGAGGTTTTTTTTCAGAATCCAAGAGGAATAGCCATGCATTCCAACGGAAATATATTTGTAAGCGATTTCGATGCCCATAACATAAAGATTATTAGCTCTACAGGCAAATTGATAAAACTTGTCGGCCAACAAGGACAAGGACCCGGTGACTTTAATTCTCCTTCTTTCATAGATATAGTCGGTAACAGACTTATTGTATATGAATTTATGAATCGGAGATTTTCAATACTGGATGAAAATGGGCGGTTTATTAAGTCCGTACCGAAACCTCCTGAGATTGGACGGCCGGAAGGGATGAAAACACTTCCTGAGGGCCGGGTGATTTTAATGACTGAAGTCCAAGTCGAAAGCAAGAATGTTTTGCAGCAATGGCGTAGGTTATTTTTATTATCATCTGACCTTGAAATCCTAAAAACTATCTATTCAGTAAAACTGGAGATGAGGAAGCTTATAACTGAACCTATAAGGATGTATGTCCCTCAACCATTCAGACCTTTTATTTACTGGGATGTTTTGGTGGATGGCCGTATTGCTATTGGTTTTTCAGACAAGTATGAAATCGAAATCCACGATCCGGATAAGGGAAAACTGTATACTTTCTCCTATGATTATCAACCTATAGAAGTCAATGATGAAGATAAAAAACGGCATTTTTCCATATTTACTATGGCCGTCTGGAAGGGCAATACAAAGAAATTAAAAAAGGCGCGCCAGATTATGTAAAGAACAATACATCCTTCCCAAAATACAAACCAGCATTTAAGAACATCATCTCAGATGATGAAGGCAATATTTGGATACAGGCTTACAATAAAAATAGAAAAAAAGAAGAGCAGCTATTTAATGTCTTTGATGAGAAGGGAATATTTATTCAGAGTGTTGAAATTATAGGAGATTCCTCATTCCCTGCCCCTTCCTTTAAAGTTACTCGGATCGAAAATAAGGCATTTTGGAAAATAGAATCTGGTGACGAAGGATTTTATAAGATTGTGCGTTACAAAATTAAAAACTGTTCTACAGGTAGTCTTCCCAGTCACTAGCCCCATTGATATTGTATCAAGCAGTTCAACCGTTAGAACGGCTCTCAACGGTTATATCACAGGTAAAATCGGAGGAAGACGGATCTCTATGCTTTTTAGAGTATGAAATCCGTGCGAATGAGTAATTTCACTGGTTCTTCCGTCTTGAGCCCTCGCCAGTCGATTTGTCCACAGAGAAGAAATCGGTATTTTGCTTTGTTTGACTAAGCATATTGACTTTAATAAGCGTAATAATGAAAGAGAGAAAGATCAGGAGAACTTGGTGAAAAAATACATTTACTTTATTATATTCATTGCATGTTCATTCTTATCAGTTTCGTGCAATCAACAAAAAGCTGAATGGAAAGGGACAATCGAGGAAAAGGATGGTGTGACGATTGTTAAAAATCCGAAAGAGCCAATGTATACAGAAGATGTTTTTAGTCTTGAAGAAGAGCTATCTATTGGAGAAGCAGTTGGATCAGAAGAATATATGTTTTCATACCTGAGCAATCTAACAGTTGATGATAGAGGTTATATCTATGCTCTTGATTCGAGAGAGAAGCATGTAAAAGTATTCAACAGTAAAGGCGACTATATAGCAACAATGGGAAAAGAGGGTCAAGGGCCTGGAGAGATCCTCGGCCCTGAGAATGTGTGTATTACACCCCAAAATGAAGTAATGGTGCCGGATTCATTGAACAACCGCTTAACGTTCTTTTCTTTGGAGGGGAAATTTATAAAAAGTATCCCTTTAAAATCCCTGATATTGCTAAAGACTAAAATTGATTCTAATGGAGATATAATTGGGAAAGCTATTGTAAGAGAAGAGGAGAATCCAAGGCATGAACTAAAAAAATTTAATACTGATTTGAAATATCTCTGTTCATTTGACTCTTCACCCCTTCAAAATCCCAGAAACTTAAATCCATTTATGCCTTCATTGATATGGGACATTGATAAAAATGATCGAGTCGTTTGCGGTTATCCTATAACTTATGAAATAAATATTTTTGATATAGAAGGTAATATAGTAAAAAAAATAGTGAAAGACTATAAGCCTCTAGAAATTACGAAAGAAGATATAAAGCGGACTGAAGGAATGCCTCCGGGAATAAAATTATTTATGCCCAAATACCATCCTGCTTTCCGGAATTTTATTATCGATGACGAGTGCAAAATATTTGTCTTGACGTGGGAAAAAGTGCCAGATGAGGATAGGAGATATTACGATGTTTTTGATGAAGAAGGGAAATACATTGCTAAAATTCCTCTTGGAGCCAGAACTCAATTAATAAAAATGAATAAACTATATGCCATTGAAGCGGATGATGACGGTTACCACTGCATAAAACGCTACAAAATCATCTGGAATTACTAAAAATAGGCCCAGATAATGGAGGAGATTTGATTTTCTGTAACAAGCTCTTTAATAAAAAAGTAAGATACAATTAAACTTATATGGGATGAAGATATTCAAATGAGGATTCTAGAACTAAGGAACGTCACAAAAAAGTACAAAGTATTCCCTGCAGTTGATAATGTAAGCTTTTCAGTAGAATCCGGAGAAATTTTAGGATATCTGGGGCCGAATGGAGCAGGGAAAACAACAACCATCAAAATGTTAGCCGGGCTTCTCGATCCGACTCAAGGAAATATATATTTCGATGGAAAGAAAATATATGATGACTTGTATAGCTATAAAGAAAAAATAGGATATATTCCTGAGGAATCAGAGATTTATTCGCATCTAAGTGCTTCTGATTATCTATTATTAGTTGGGCGTCTTCGTGACATTCCGGAGAGAACATTAGAAAGGAAAATTGAGCAGTTTATGTCACTCTTTAAGTTGTCAACAGATAAGCACTCTCCTATATCATCCTTTTCTAAAGGGATGACACAAAAAGTGCTTATATCAGCTGCATTCCTTCATGATCCAGAATTACTTTTACTCGATGAACCTCTATCTGGATTAGATGTTACAACCGGGCTAATAATGAGAGACCTGATAAGAAAACAGGCAGAAGAAGGGAAAATTGTTATTTATTCCTCCCATATTCTCGAAGTTGTAGAAAAAATATGCACAAGAATTATTATCATTCATAAAGGACAAATTGTTGCCGATGATTCAGTCGATAATTTGAGAAATTTAATGAAACTTCCTTCCCTTGCCGAGATTTTTAATCAGTTGATTGATAGTGAAGATATTGAAAAAGTAGTCTCTGATTTAACCGAAACGATCAAACTTCATTAGCTCTCTTTTAATCGAATGCAATTTATTAAAAATACTCAAAGATATTTCCGAAAACGTACAAACAAATTTAGAGTACTAACAAAGCATTTCTATCAGAGACTTTTCTTAAATGATGTCGTTGCCTTTGAAGAACAGATGCAAGAGAGAATTATCGGAATATTGGTAATTCTTGGAGTTTTCAGTGGGCTTCTCGCATATGGCTTCCTTAATAAATATGGTTTGTCACCAGATATTGGAAGATCATGGATAGAGAAACTAGGCTTTATCACATATTGTATGCTGATTATGGGCTTTATTTCAGTCTTAGAATGGGATGTTATTATTCTCGACTCGAGGGATTATGCGAATTTAAGTTCTCTTCCTATTAAAACAGGGTCGTTATTAACTGCAAAATTCACAAGTCTTTCTTTATTTGTTGGTTTGTTCGCTCTAAGTATGAGTTCTATTTCTACTCTGTGTTTCATTTCTTTTCTTCCACGCTGGCAATCTTCGGGTTTTCTTTATATTTTCCGTTTTGCATTGGTCCATATTACAACAATGTTTCTTGCGATCTTTTTTGCCTTTTTTATAAATGTTGTAATCATTGGGATTCTAATGGCTGTTCTTGGATCTAGAATATTTAATCGTTTTTCAGCATATATAAGATCAGTTCTTCTTATTATCCATGTTTTTGCTTTTTTCTTTTACATGAGACTGTTAGTTTCCGGGGCATCAGATATTAACTCTTTAACAAAAATTACAGATACTGATTTGTTTCTGAGGAAGCTTTCAGTTTATTTTCCTCCAATGTGGTTTACGGACTTATATGAGTCACTTCTTGGCAATATGAATCTTTCTTTTCATGGAACATTATATTATGCGTTAATAGGATTGATTCTGATGGTAGGAATATTTTATTTAACTACCGGAATTGGCTATAGACGTTATCTTCAGAGGTCAGGAACCTCAGACGGCAAAAAAGCACATCTTAATAAACTAAAATTAATTTCTAACAAAGTACTCAACAAAACTCTTTTAAGAAACAACATCCAGCGTGCAGTTTTCTATTTTTATAGAAATACACTTAAAACAAGTATACTCCACAGAATGCGACTTGCATCCTATATTGCCGTTGGAGTAGGGATCGTATCTTTTCAAATCGTAATTCAAGGAATAACCAAAAAAACTTCATTGAGTGAAAATACAGCTTTAATTTCCATTCCTCTTACTCTGTCTTTTTTCTTATTGTTGGGGCTACGTGAAATTGTCAATATCCCAAACTCACTCAATGCCAATTGGATCTTTCAACTAACAGAGAAAAAATATTTAAAACACTATTTTTCGGGTTTAAGAAAGGGAGTAGTGGCTTTAAACATACTCCCCCTATTTATTCTGCTTTTCATTTTTTATGTTTTTTTTCTAGGCTGGATAACTGCAGCCTATCACTGTCTTTTTGGATTCTTGATTACTGTACTTGTGATGGAGCTATTTTTCCTAAGATATAACAAGATCCCTTTTGCATGTTCTTATCTTCCAGGGAAAGAAAAAATACAATTATTTTGGATCTTTTATTTACTTTTATTCATAGCATATCTAAAAATTACAAGCTGGATTGAATTGATGCTATTGCAAGCTCCATCAAATTTTTTCATATTCTACTCTGTTATTATTTTCCTTTTAATTTGTATACGCATGTATCAGTATCTTTTTTTCTATCGAAAAATAAGTATCAAGTATCAAGAGGAAGTCGAACCAGTATTAATAAGTCTTGGGATTTAATAATCCATAGGAAAACAGTAGTTCTAATTTCATCAGACAGAGGAGAATGTCATGAGAAAAAATATTAAAAGAATAGAGTGGATACCCTCATTTCTATTAATTACAATCCTGTCTTCAACTCTGATTCTTGCTCAAGAAGTTAAAATTACAAAACAAGACGGTGTCGTTGTAGTACACAATCCCAAAAAACTAGTTAATTTACAAGGATTACCGAGCACATTAAAATTAAGAGAAGATCTTCGGATAGGGATTGAATCAGGAGATGAGAATTATATGTTTTCCCAATTGTATTCGATTCAAGTCAGTGATGAAGAAGAGATAATCGCCTATGATGGCCTAGAAGTTTCTATTAAAGTCTTTGACAGAAATGGAAAATTTATTAGGAAATTTGGTCAAAAGGGTCAGGGGCCGGGAGAAATGCAAAGACCTAATCGTATAACTCTCACAGAAGATAACACCATTACTATGATAGACCTGGGAAACAACCGGTTTTCTTACTATTCAATAGAAGGAGAGTGTATTAAAGAAATTCAAATCGGAAAATATAGACCTTTCGAAGCAAAAGCTGACTCCAGAGGGAATATATATGGCTATGTATTAATTCAAGGAGGCAAGGTTACTTTGGATTTAGTTAAGTTTAATCAGGAATTCAAACCAACAATGACAATAACATCAAGAGAAATGCCAAAGACACCTCCTCCAGCTATTCTTTTAGAGCATATTCACTTTCATGTTCTTAAAGATGACTATCTTATATGGGGAAGGACCTATGAGTATGAATTCAATATCCTAGATAAAGAAAGCAAGTTAGTCAGAAAAATTATAAAAGATTATAATCCGATTAGAATTACAAAGGATAATTTAATAGAAGAATTTAAAAGAAGATATCCGGGTAAAAAAATCCCTCCTAAGCTTCCGAGAATCCCGGATCATTTTCCTAATCATTTTCCGGTATTTGAAGATTTTCTTTGTGATGATGAAGGACGCATTTTTGTACGCACCTATGAAAGAGATGAAAGCGATAATGTCTATTATGATGTCTTTGACCCTGAAGGAAGATACTTCACGCAGTTTACACTCCCTTATGAAGAGAAAGTCTCAGTAATCAAGAAGAATAAAATGTACTGTATGATCTATGGTGATAAAGAAGGAATCCCTATAATAAAACGCTATGAAATGAAGTGGGAGTATTCAAAAACTGGGACCAGAGAAAAGAGGGAATTTTACTCTGTTGCACCTAAACCACGAAAAATCCAAAACCTTCAGCATATCTTATTCTGAGAAGATGGCTCCAGGATTATCCTTTAACTATTGGCAGTGATATAAAGGAATGATATAATTTATACAAAAATATTTCAAAATAAAAGGTCAGCATGAATTCCTAAGAACTGAGTATTTTCTATCCGATTTACTCGGTATTAAGGTTGATCTGGTAACAAAAAAAGCATTAAAACCTTTAATTAAAAATGATATTTTGGAGCAAACGGTGTATGTATGAAAGAACGCTCATCTGAATTGTACTTAGAAGATATCATTAATGCCATTAAATAAATGGGAGATGAACCGGAGTTACAATTTGAGGGAAATGCCAACCTTAATCTGAAATCCTGAAAGGTCGAGATGTAAACCGGAAAAGTTATCGATCCCATATTCGTTGGATGGAAAAGTAAAATTTATATTCCCCCAGTCACGATTGTAGCTCCCCTGAACATTGGCCCACTTCCCTTCCCATTCAGACTTTTGGGTATAACCGGCTGAATTTTGATCCTTACGGGTGGTATCAGAACTCCCATTGCCAGTGATGTCCCCGGCTCTTTGGTAAGAATACCCCCCCTCTATGAACAGACCGATTTTCTTGAAAAGATCGAGATTCAATTGCATTCCAATATCCACTGCGATCCCGATCCCCTTGCCTTCGATTTGATAGATGAGGTTGTTCTCACTCCAGTATCCATAAGAATTCGTCGTAATGGCGTTTCGCTCCCGATGGATTGAGCATTGAGCCAATAGTGGGCCGGCTGTGATGTAACCCTCAAATCTGAAGGGATGAATTTCCCCCATCTGATAATGGAGTCCCACCATAGGAATATGCCCCTCAACAAATAGTGAATAGGGCTGGTTCTCTATATTGTAGGAAAACTCATCGTAGAAATACACTCGATCAGGATTTACTGAGCGGACATCGAATTCATGGGAAACCTGTGAGTGTTGTGTCCTTGACAGGGTCTTGAATCCCAATGATATGGAGATATTCGACGACAGAAAATATTTCACCCGGAATCCCATGGGAAAAGCATTTTTAATTTTTTTATATTCCCCGTCCATCCGGCCTGTGTATGTATAATCGTCTCCAAATGAGGTGTGAAAATATCGATATTGATCCTCAGTAAAAAAGGACTCATACATGTGATCGAATTCGGCCCTCTTATTGAGATCACTCGGATTCAATGTCGCAAAACCCCCGAACAGTTCAATTTGAAATTTATCCCCGTCCACTCCGGCTGCCTGTAACGATGTAATAGTTAAAAGAAGACCAAAAATAAGGAATAATGGTGTTCTCTTCATTTTATCCTCACTTTAGGGATGTCGTATTTTTTAAGAAGAGGATCCGGTGGGGTCATATCCACCTTGTGCTTTAAAATACGAAAAATCCGGTCAGATTTGGCATTTGTATCGTTATCAGAGTAGAGCCAGTTTGAAAAGCGTTCTCTCATATCCACTCCGGAGTAGTTATCCAGATAATCCAAGAATTCCTGGGTCGTAAAGGGAGCGAATGAGTAGAGGGAGTGAATATGCCGTAAGAAGGCGATCATGGCGGTTCTCCCCCCGAGCTCCCGGGCGACGGCTTCTATAATCCGGGAACCTTGATTGTACGCTCGACGGTCAAATCCAACAGCTGCGGCCGCCCGGCCACTGACTATATTCGACCTGTATCCGTTGGAAATAGGGGCGTAAGAAGGATCGACTGAATTTTCGTACCACATGTTGATGGCTTCATCCAGCCAAGAATCACGGTAGGTGCTGTTAACGGTGCTGCAGGCGAAATACATGTGAAATACTTCGTGATCCAGCGCCCACAAAGATGTAATGGTTCCACCGTAATATTCCATGCCGCCACTTGAGCTCACAAGGAAAATACTTAAACCGTGGGGCATGGGAAAGGGCCCGAAATTGGCCATCAATTTCGGCAGCCACGTCTGCAGGAGGTCAAAAGCTGGATCGATGGGAGCCCCTCCGATGAAGGCCAGGATTCGGACGTTGATCCCCCCGAGATTCCTTTCCTCCAGGATCGTATCCTCCTCGGGTAATATCACAAACATAACCGTGTAGGATGCCATTTCCCGTTCTGTGTCCAGTGTCCACTGCTGAACGTTGGCATCGTCTCTCACCACCAGGCCTGACCCGATGCAGCGAAAAGGATTCGTACTGTGAACACGGAAGGTGAGGACATGCCGGGCAAGCTCATGCGGGGTGTTGAGGGTGGGAAAGAGCTCCTCATTCCCTCGACCGCCGATATCGTTTACTTCAGAGGAGAACCGTGGATATCCTACGGGCAAAGATTTTCGGTACGATATTTCAAGGAAATGAATTATACCGGCGGCCAAGTCCCGCTGGAATTCTATGCCCTGCTGGCTGGAATCGGCATATGTGAGAATACGCACATCCGAATTGTTGGAGAAGTTCAGGAATTCATTATTCAGCATTAAAAAGCTGACTGTATTGTTGCGTATCACAGGATCCAGATGGATCACAGGACGCTGCTGGCCGGCGCGCATGCGAAACTCCACTAACGCGTGGCAGTCCACATAATATTGGTCAGGATAATAATCAAAGGTCGCTGTGATCCTTGTGATGTCGATCCGGTACATTTCGTCTAACATCTGTGTTTCAACACGTTCCGGAAGTGACGATCTGCTGCCGCTCTCTTGAATGTCTATAATCTGTTGAGTATCCATGGAAGAAGACCGAGCGGCCACCAATATCGAAATTATAAACAACAACACAAAAGTTTTGCTGCCCCTTCTGTTTTTATTCATCTTTTCCACTCTCCCTTTTTTATCCATGATTCAGTCAATGCGCTAATCTCTTATTTCTATCATAACATTAATTCATATTATCTCCTTTAAATCTCTATTCCATTTTTTATTCTTATGGCATAATTATTGCATATTAGGAATAATGAAAAAAAATGTGAAAAACATGTTTTGCTGGCTGATTCCTTGTTTTTGGAGAGAACCATGTTCAAAAATTACTTAAAAGTGGCTTTCAGGAGTTTTCTGAGGAAAAAGGGATTCACATTCATTAATGTTTTTGGATTGGCTGTCGGTATGGCCTGCTGTATTATCCTCTTCCTTTATGTTCAGTATGAGTCGAGCTTTGACAAGTTTCATGATAAGGTAGATCAGATTTATAGGATCATCAGCCAGGACGAAGATGATGGGGGAGTCGACCGGTTTGCCATGACACCGGCGCCCCTTGCTCCGGCTCTTCTCCAGGATTTTCCGGAGGTGGAGAAAGCGGTCCGATTTGCCGCTGAAAGTCTGGAAGTCACACATCGAGGGCTCCGCTTTTATGAGCGGGTCTTTTTTGCAGATTCCGAAGTTTTTGACATGTTTGACTTTCCTCTTATCAAAGGAGATCCACAAACGGCCCTCAACGATCCCTATGCCCTGTTGATTTCTGAGCGTATGGCAGATAAGTATTTTCAGGGTGAAGAGCCCGTCGGGAAGTCTTTGATCTTAGACGGGGACCGCACTTATAATGTTGTAGGAATTTTTAAAGATATACCCCCGAATTCTCATCTTCAATTTGACCTCCTTGGCTCATTCCAGCATTTTCACCTGAGACACCAGGCTAACTGGGGTGTATCCAATTATTTCACTTATGTTCTGCTTTCCGAAAACTCTGATGTCGACGCTTTTCAGGCCAAGATACCGGGTTTTATCGATAAATACAGAGGAAAAGAAGTCCGTGAGAAGTACAGGTTGATTTATTTATTTCAGCCTTTATCAAAGATTCATATGTATTCCCATTGGCGGGGAGAGCTCGAACCGGGCACCCGCGTCAGCAGCCTGTATATTTTTTCAGCTGTCGGATTGTTTTTACTCCTGCTGGCCTGTTTCAATTACATCAACATGTCCCTTGCCAAGTCCACAAACAGAGGAATAGAAGTTGGTATACGAAAAGTCATAGGGGCTAATAGGGGCCAACTCACCATCCAGTTTCTTATCGAATCTTCACTTGTCACTCTCCTGTCTCTGCCTCTTACCATTCTTTTGACCGAATTGATCCTCCCTCTCTTTAATTCCCTTTCCGGGAAGCACTTGGCCGTCAACTACAGCCGGAATCTGACTCTTCTACTTTTTGTTGCTGGCATTGTTTTTTTCACTGGGCTTGTCTCCGGACTCTATCCGTCACTCTTTCTTTCAGCCTTTCAGCCGATCAAGATCCTCAAAGGAATGTTCAAGGACAGTTTCAATGTCTCCCGTTTTAGAAAGTCGCTCGTCGTGCTCCAGTTTACGATCTCAACTGTATTCATTGTCTGCACATTTATAATCGTCAGCCAACTCCGGTTCATTCACACTAAAGAACTGGGGCTGGACAGAGAATACGTGGTTATGATTCCCATCCATGAGCAGGAGATTCTCCATCGCTATGAGACAGCTAAGAACGAATTCCTCAAGGGGAATTCTGTTGTTTCGGTCAGCGCGACCACTTTCTATCCCGGACAGACCTGGAGGCAAAATTTCTGGAAGGAAGGCCAGCCTGAGGATACGTATCCGCATATCAGGTGGATCTCAGTGGATCACGATTTCATCAAGACCATGGGAATCGAATTGAAAGAAGGTCGGGATTTTTCTCTCGATTTCGCCAGCGATGTTAATAAGGCTTACATCCTGAATGAAACGGCAGTCAGAGAACTCGGTTGGAATTCTCCTCTCGGTAAAGCATTCGAGATCATCGAGAGGGGGAAAATCATAGGTGTTGTCAAGGACTTTCATTTCCTCTCTCTCCATTCAGAGATCGAACCCGTGGTTCTTGTTCTCTATCCGGAGGGATTCAATCAGTTTGCTGTCCGTATCCGTTCGGAAAATATTCCCGAAGCCTTGAGCTTCTTGGAAGAAACGTGGAACAGTCTTGCAGTCGAGCAGGCTTTTGAATATCGCTTCCTTGATCAGGAATTCGATGCACTGTACAAATCGGAGATGAGGTTAGAGAAGATATTCACATGGGTATCCATTTTGTCCGTATTGATTGCCTGTCTGGGACTCTTTGGGTTGGCCTCCTATGCCGTAGAGCGTCGAACAAAAGAGATCGGCATACGTAAGGTCCTAGGTGCTTCTTCCTCTCGGCTCATCTGGCTTCTGTCGAGAGAATTTACCTTATGGGTTCTTCTGGCAAATGTCTTCGCCTGGCCCGTTGCTTATTTTATCATGCAGCAGTGGCTTAAGAATTTTGCCTATCGGGTACCTCTCGGGCTATGGATCTTTTTCTTTTCCGGTTTCCTTTCTCTAGTCATTGCTGTACTGACTGTCTTTATTCAATCTTACAAGGCTGCCATTTCGGATCCTGTGAATACACTGCGCTATGAATGATGAGGTTGTTTCGGTTCAGCAAAATTCGGACAGATGAGTGCATTTCTTATTGGCACTCATCCTGTGCCCTCGCCAGTCGATTTGTCCACATAGTGAGTTCCAAGTTCTTTATTTGACTAAGCATATTGCCTTTTATTATCGTAATAATGGAAGAGGGAAGATCTCGGAAGACTCAATGAAAAAATACATTCATTCCATTATATTCACTGCTTTCTTATTCTTCTTAGTTTCATGCAATCAACAAAAAGCTGAATGGCAGGGAAAAATCGAAGAGGTCGATGGAGTCAGTGTAGTAAAAAATCCAAAAGAACCGCTCTATGGGGAGGATGCTTTTGTTTTGGAGGAGGAGTTGACCATTGGAGAGGAAGGGAGAGAAGAATACATGTTTCAGCGTCTTTGTGCTCTTGCCGTCAACGACAACGGAGATATTTTCGCCCTAGACACTCAAGCTCAGCACATTAAAGTGTTCGACAAGGATGGTCAATACTTAAGGATCATCAGCCAGCCAGGGCAAGGACCGGGAGAGCTTTATCTTCCCAATTCACTCGTTTTCACAGCCCGTGGCGAGATTGTCGTGGGCAGCAATTTCAGCAACATTTCCTATTTTACAGTCGAAGGAGAGTTCACCAGAAGCATTCCAATTCCCGGAGCTCAAATGATGCAAATCGATATTGATAACACCGGAAATATCCTAGGGAAAAGCATCGATAGAGAACAGATGGTATATGCGCTCAGGATGTATGATCCGGAACTCAATGAGCTCTTCTTGTTCGGTTCTTCCCCCTTGCCCTCGGTTGAATACAACAAAACGGGCAAAAGGAATGCCTTCTTCACCATCCTGAGCTGGGACATTATCAACCACGATCAGGTCGTGACCGGCTATCCCGAGGAAGGCTATGTTTTCAAAATCTTCGATGTTTCGGGAAATCTGATCCGTAGAATCGAGAAAGAATACATTCCAATCGAGATAACGCAAAAAGATTTCGATATGAGGATAACTGATTACTCAGCTAGTGATCCAAGATTTGAGACTCTTAAGAAAAGCTTCTATGCACCCAAGCACTTCCCGCCCTACTGGACTTTGATTGCAGACGATGAAGGAAGAGTTTGGATTTGGACATCCGAAAGAACTTCCGGTGGAGAAAGAAAGATCTATAATATTTTCGATAACGAGGGCAGGTTTATCCTCAGAGTAGCCTTGAAAGTCAGTCCCCGTGTCATCAAAAATAATCGAATATACACAATCGAAGAGGATGATGACGGTTATCATTGCATAAAACGCTATAAAGTCACCTGGAATTACTAAAACTGGGATCAGATAAAAGAAGGGATCTGAAAAGGGATTGAGCCCTACCCACTCGATTTGTCCAGTGGGGAGCATTCTCAACATTTCTAATTCAAATGAAGTATAATGTTCAAAGATTGAATAGTATTAAAAAGGGAATATGATGAGAAAAATCCTGTGTCTAATATTGTGTCATGCGTTTTTATTAACCTGTGGACCGAAACAAAATAAAGTAGAAAAAATAGTTGAAGATGGAGTGGAAGTCGTTATCAATCATCTAGAACCTTACAAAATCGAGGGGATACAAGCCACGTTGGCTCTTGAGTGGGAGATGACCATCGATACCGGAAACGATGAAATCGCAGAGACCGGATTGGTGGATATAGAAGCTTTTGATGTCGATGAGGAAGGTAATCTTTACTTCATCCGATGGACCAGTAATGAAAACTTTGTTTACAAATTCGACAACCTAGGGAGATTCGTGAAATCATTTGTCCGTAGGGGACAGGGGCCTGGGGAGATCGAATGGGGTGGCTCTGTAAAGTTCATCGGTGATAATGAACTAATGATCAGAGATCCGGGCAAAACAAAATTTTCGATCTACAACACCGAAGGAAAATTTTTGCGGGATGAGTTACAGAAATCTCATATTTATGTAGATAAAATATTCAGTAATGGAAAATACCTGGTTTCTTGGCAGGATAACTCCATGAGCTTGGAAAATTTCATAAATCATTTGGGTTTGTGCGAATCAGACTTCGAAAATATCAAGGAAATCTACACCTATAGTTTCCCCAATGTTATGGTTGCAAAGAAAGTTTATGCCCCAGGAAATTTTTGGATCACAGGGACATCTAAAGATCACATCTTTATAGGTGATGGAGAACTCGGCTATGAGATTTTGGTCTTTAATTTGGAAGGGAACATGATCCGGAAGATCAGGAAGGAGTATGCCCGGGTCGAGCTTTCAGAAGAATATAAAAGGAATTTTTTTGAAAGAAGAAAAAAAAGTCCGATTCTGGATAAATATGAACTCCTTAAACACTTTCCTCCTTTTCAATTTTTTTTCACAGACGAAGAGGACCGGATATTTGTGATGACCTATGAAAAAGGCGCAAGCCCGAATGAGTGGATTTTCGATATCTTCACTCCCGAGGGCGTTTTTTCCGGAAGGGTGCCCATAAAAAGCCGCCTAGATTCCCGGCAGATCGCAATCAGGGCAAAGCACACTCGCATTTACAGCATCTGCGAAAAAGAAAGCGGCTATAAAGAACTGGTGGTCTATAAAACGAGGTGGGAGTAATCATTTCAATATGAGGACTAGCAAGCTGAGGATAACTAGGCACTTCAGGTTTATTGCCCTTTTTATTTTAATTTTCAGTTTCATAATTCATTATTCCTGTAAAAAAGAGACAGGACTGTCCATAACTC
>SDBU01002866.1_pt1 | contig 22429 bp, 34 predicted proteins | sample 2277071 | NCBI WGS metagenome assembly SDBU01 (sample SAMN10397929, study PRJNA504765) | marine sediment metagenome | isolation source: marine sediment core GS08_GC12, 126 cmbsf | place: Arctic Ocean: Gakkel Ridge, Loki's castle | collected 2008 | reverse complement strand
ATTGATGTGGCAGGATAATGTAAACGGATTGTTTGAACTCTTGGGCGGAATATTTGTTATGCTCCATTGTATTAGATTATACAAGGATAAAAAAGTAAGGGGGGTTAGTTTCATAGCCACAGCTTATTTTGCTTTATGGGGCTTTTGGAATATCCATTATTATCCGCATCTTGAACAATGGGCAAGTTTTGTAGGTGGACTACTTATTGTCGCAATGAATACTCTGTGGATTTTTATGATGACTTACTATATCCGAAAGGAACGAAATGATAAAAACAGTATTTCTTGATATGGACGGTGTACTCATCAGTTTTCTCGGCGGATTGCATAAGTCATTGGGTGTGCCTTACAGTTATGAAAACTATCCTTATGAAAAGGGCAAGTGGAATATGCTCACCGATATTAAAGATATTAATGGCATTTCTGCTACATTTGAAGAATGTAATGGCTGTTGCACGTTTGAATTTTGGCAACACCTTGAATGGATGTTTGATGGACATAATATATTGAGGATGATTACAAAGAAATTTGATACCAAAAATATTTATTTACTCACTACACCTATGCCTAATCCTCAATCATCTACTGGTAAACAGCTATGGATTAAAAACTATCTTCCTGTTTATTACAAGCGTGTAATTATCACCCAAGCTCCGAAACACCTATTGGCTCGACCTGATACGCTTCTTATTGACGACAAGGATGAAAACGTAGACGGATTCCGTGAGGCTGGTGGTAAAGCTCTACTCGTACCGCGTCCCTGGAACCGTGCCCACCTCAATGCAGATAAAACAGTTCAAATGGTTGAAGAGTTTTTAGGGAGAATAAGATGAGTCGAAACCTCGTAATAGGTGACATTCACGAACCAGTATCACATCCAGGCTATCTTTCATTCTGTCAAGATTTATACAATGAATGGAATTGTAATGGCGTAGTATTTATTGGTGACGTAGCTGATTTTCAAGCTATCAGCTTCCATGCCGCTAATCCGATGTGTCCTGGACCAGATGATGAATATGCACTCACCAAACAAAAAATACAGAAATGGTACAAAGCTTTTCCAAAAGCTAAAGTTTGCATTGGTAATCACGATGAACGTGTGATCCGATTAGCTGAATCAGTGAACATACCAAGTAAATTTCTACGTAATTATAAAGAAATTTGGAAAACACCTAATTGGGAGTGGGCACATGAGCACATTATTGATGACACTTATTATTTTCATGGCACTGCTATGGGGGGAGTTCACCCTGCTTGGAACGCGGCTGCTAAAATGCTTATGCCAGTGGTCATGGGTCATTTACATAGTCGTGCTGGTGTTAAGTGGCGTGCTAATCCTCTTAGGCGTATATTCAGTGTTGACGTGGGGTGCGGCATTGATGTGGACGCTTACCAATTTGCTTATGGTCGTCACATTAAAGAACGCCCAATTTTAAGTGCTGCTGTGATTCTGGATGGCATTCCATATCATGAGATTATGCCATGCGGTAAGGGTGAAATATATCATAAGAGTAATTTTAGGAAACGTTGATGGGTAAAGGAAGTCGCTACAGATCACATACTACTACCAAAGAAGAACAGGACTTGCGGTATAAATACGCCACGACCAGAATGACGTTCAAAGAATATGAGGCCGCATATCGGAAGTTAATGAGACAAGGTAAAATAAAACGAGATGGGAGAGTAATAAATGAGGCATAGTCCTTGTTCGAATAGTAGCACTAAAGAAGAACAAGATTTGCGGCATAGATATGCCACAACTAAAATGACATTCAATCAGTTTGAAAAAGCGTACCAGTTATTAATGAAACAAGGGCTGATTAAACGAAATGGTAAAACATTAAATATAGAGGTGGTAAAATGAAAAAAGGTGATGTTGTAACAATTACGGATGGCAGTTATACAAGGAGTGTTGTAGCTGGAAAATTGGTTCATGAATCACTTGCTTATGCTGGCGAAAAAGGTAAGCATTATGTAGTGATTGAAGTCGGATGTAGTTTCCCTTTGGGCGATTCTCATCAGCCAGATTATTATCGCAATGATACGGTTATTCAAGCTCTTGATAGTGGCAAAGTGGTGTTTGTTCATGGGCGTTTATTAAAATTGGTACCGCCGACACACAAGGTTATGATTGATATTGAACCAACCAGATATGCTGTGGTGGAAACAGGACAGGTGGTTGAAATCTCCGACAAACTCTACAAGGAAATCAAACGTGACCTACAAACTCAGTAAACTCACCCCTGGCGGGTGGAAGGAGAAATAGGTGAGATGATGAGAACTTGTATTAAATGCGGCAAAAAGAAATCACTTTCCAAATTTAGTAAAAATTCATATGATAAAAGTGGTTTTCGTTCTGATTGTAAAACATGTGCAAGTAAAGTTCATAAAGAATATCGATTAACAGAGCAGGGTAAACAAGTTCATAGAAAAAGTGAGAAAAAATATATGCAAACCATCATTGGTCGATTACGTCACTGTTTTCAAAACATGAAGCATCGTTGCAATAACCCTGAAAATATTTATTATAAAAATTATGGTGGGCGTGGGATTAAATGTTTATTCAAATCGTCCAATGAATTTGTTGATTACGTTATCAACAAATTACATGCTGATGCCAGAGGACTTGATATAGACCGAATTGACAATAATGGTAATTATGAACCGGGCAATATAAGATTTGTTACCCGCAAAGAAAATTGTAAAAATAGAAAAAGATGAAAAAAATTATTGAAATATTGCGATCTGTCGATTGGCCAACAGACACCCTGCTGCTCGATTTCGAGACATACTTCGATGCTGATTATCATCTGGGCACAGGCAAGAACGCCCTATCCATCGTGGAGTATGTCACTGACCCCCGGTTTCGTTTCACCGGATTAGGAATACAGATCAATGATGATGAATCAAGATTCATCCCCGGACCTCATGTACCCTATATGATTCGGCGGTTGCAAGAAAGATTCGGAAAAGCATTGCATAATTGCACGGTCGTAGCCAAGAACAACAAATTCGATTGCCTGATCCTGGTTGAGAAATTCGACATTTACCCGCCGTTCACTATCGACATCGAGGACTTATCACGATACTATGATAGTCGTATGCGTCAGGAATTGAAAGACCTGTGTAAGTTATTCAAACTTCCGGCTAAGGGTGACACAAAACAGTTTAAGGGACTGTATTGGGAGACAATGACATCAGAACAACGCTTAGCCATGAAAGAATATTGTTTAGGAGACATCACAAATGAAAAATCACTTCTTGAAATTCTGTTACCGATGCTTGATAACCCTGGCACTGAGCTTGACCTGGCCCGTCATACTCTTAATTTATATCTTATACCGACTCTTACGTTGGATGACAAACAAGCTAAACAAATTGCAAACGATATGGACCGGGCTTTATCAGAAGATCTCGCAAGAGTCCCCTGGGTCCTCAAATACAGAACCAAGGCGAAGCCAAACATCCCGAAAATAATGCGTGCCAAGAAAATCTTCCCGCAGATCTTAGAAAAGCTCCTGGGCTTTGAATGGTCATGCAAAAACTGTGAATGTGTGTTTGAATCTGATAAAAAATGGAAATTTAATGAGATAAAAGAACCTTTATTTGATTTGGGTGAAGTTGCAATGTGTCCTGAATGCAAAAGTCTGGAACTTAACCGGATAAAGGGAAGCAAACTCCCAACGAAACAAGGCAAAAAACAAATGATCCCGGCCACTGCTCAGAATGATGTAGCATTCCAATACCTTTTAGCACATAAAGACAAACGTGTACGTGACCTATGTCGGGCTAAAGCCGCCTGTTCAAGCTGGCCATTGCATCAGAGTAAAGTCCATCGCATGATTTCACAAGCTAAGCGTTGCGATGGTTTAATTCGTATGCCATTAAAATACTATGGAGCACATACGGGGCGGTGGTCAGGAACAGGCGGCTGGAACCCGATGAACTTAGGCGGTAAAGGTCGGGGCAGACCTATCCATCCACTGATAGCACAGGTACGTGGAACACTGATGGCACCAGACGGTTATACACTAATAATTGTTGATAGTGCACAAATAGAAGCTCGTGAATTAGCCTGGGTAGCACACCAGAACGATCTTTTGAAAGGATTTGCAGATGGTGAAGATATTTACTCTGTGTTCGCTACGGAATTATTTCAAGAAAAAGTTTGGAAGCCAACAGAGGAAGAAAAGGAAACTCCTGAAGGCCAAACGGCTGACGTTAGAAGGGGCTTTGGGAAGGATGCCATTCTTGGTTGCGGATATGGAATGGGGACTAACACCTTTTTTGATCGGTGTAGACAAAATGATACTCTTCGTCCCCTCTTCGATAATGGTAAATATGATTGGGACTTCATTAATAGACTTATCAAAACTTACCGAAATAAGTATGCCAACATACCTGCCTTCTGGACCGAAATCGCCAAGTGTTTCCAATGGCCTACCAAGTATCCAGGAGAAAGGACTGAATACAAAATATCTGACACGGCTTCCTTGCAATTCTTACGCAAGGGAACAACAACTAAGATGCAACTCCCATCAGGCCGAATAATGAACTATCGCCATGCTTCAGTATCACCTAAAGATAATAGCATCAAATATCTACATGGACATCTCTGGGGTGGATCAATCACGGAGAATCTTATTCAGGCGATGTGTCGATGTTTGCTGGGGTATTGGTTGTTATGTTGCGAGCGATGTGGGATTAAGATAGTTTTACATAGCTACGATGAATTGGTTGCGTGTGTGCCAATAGAAGAGGCTGAATATAGTTTAGCTACGATGATTAATATAATGGAACAAGGTCCATCCTGGGCTGACGGGTTACCATTAGCCGCTGAGGGGCAGATTAGTGAGAGGTATTGTAAATGATAGACATAATTGAAGCCGGTAAATTTTATAATGACTGCCTGAAAAAAGTTAAAGAAGCAACACTAAAAGAAAATATATTACCGGAGAATACAGTCTTAAACGCCAAGGCAGATTTAATGCAGCGTGGTGGGCGTATGCGTAAAACAGTTATAGGTGCTTTTGAACTTAATAACGTTGATTATGCATTTGAAGTTGATGTAGATCGTGATGATTCAAGGCATGACATAGTGCGAAAGACAGTATCAGCAATAGCAAACGTTGTGGCTGAGGCTATAATTCATAAAATAGACTGGGGTGACATAAAAGGATGAACCGCCGAACCTTCTTAAAATCCATAGCCACCGTATGTGGGGCTGCTGTTGTGTGTCCTGGTGAGTTGTTGAAACCAGTGCAATCCGATCCAGGATTTTATGATTTTAATCCGTTTGGTTCTGAGGCTAACCGTAAAAAATATCGCCAGAATATTAAATGTTACGGAAAACACGGACAACATTGTTGCTGTAATAGCTGCGTGAATGATATTATGACTGATTGTTTGCCGCCTTTGAAATTTAGAGGCACGCCTATAGTTTACCGGAGTCCTTTATACGATGAAACATAAACGATTCAAACGATACATAGACCTAATCCGTTACGCAGTCAGGCGTGCGATTCATCGGATTGATATTCTGGAACCTGAGATACATGCTGAGAGACTTGTATCGTATCTGAAGAAGAGCGATTGGTTGCAGTGGGCTAAACAAAAGATGAGAGGTGGGAGATGAAAGATAAATCTGGAAGAGTGATTGTAAACAGAGATCAATGTATTTATTGTAGTCGATTCAGCTATTGCCATTATAAACTTTATTCAGGCAAACCTGCTGATTGTCCTGAAGAAAAGGATCAGCATGAAAAAACAAACACGCAAACAAATATTCAATGACCTCGCCAACGCCATTGGCCAGATCCGCAGAGGAGAACCAGTGAAGCGAATCGGGACTAAAGACGGGAGCATACGGACATACGCAGTAGTGTCGGTTGATCCTAAGAAGCTTGAGTATGAAGTTTTGGCTGATTGTTTATCCTGGTTAAAGAAACATCATGTGTTTTGTAATCGTCACGATGCGGGTACGTTTCAGAATGAGCGTGGGCAATATGGAACTTATGGAATTATAGGTGCTGGTGACATCATTGGGATGATCGGTGAGTATGGTACACATCTGGAAATTGAATGCAAACGAGGATCAGGTGGTAGACTTAGTTCTGGCCAGTACAAGCGAGGGACTGATGTAATGAGAGCTGGTGGTTTGTATTTTGTGGTGCATGGGTGGGAAGAGTTAGAGCATTTTATAGGAGAGTGGATATGACTTCAACAGACACAGCCGATCTTATTCAGGTATGTTTTGAAAATATCTGTAAAAATTATAATATTCCTGCCGGTCTTAATATTAGTGAGCCAGTACAAGATCGTTTTTGGCATGATCTTTTCTATATATCTATTGACATAAATACAGTCAGCCAAGTAAGTTTTTATGAAAAAGAAATATGGATGAATCTTCTAAAAACTGGGGTGAAACCCAAAAAAGATTATAGACAATTACGTTCACTTATACGAGCAAGATTGATAGATGCAATACAGAATATGCGAGATTTAACAGAAGAAAGTTTACGCAATTTAGGAGTTAGAATATGAAAAAACTAATACTTTCAGCTTCATCAATCGGTGCCTTCAAATCTTGTCCAATAAGATTCAGGAACGCATACGTGTACGGCATCCGCAAAATAGAGGACAGTGAATCTCAGAGAGTGGGGACCAACTGGCACCTGCTCCTTGAAACAGCCAGCTTAGTACCGGGAAGTGACTGTCCATTAGGTAGTGGCAAATATGGTGACAACACAACTTGTCCAATATGTGAAGGTACCGGCAAAGTCCTCGATGACATCATGACTGCCGTAACTCGTGTACTGAACAAGGCTTACGAGGGTATTGAGTTCAACGATCCCGAAGCCAAAGAGGTTGAGCGAGTGACATTGCTCCACGCACTTGCTGGATACCGTTGGCACTATGGTGACACGCTTGAGTCAGTGATTGCCACCGAACAGTATTTTAGTTTGCCGTTACTCAATCCTCAAACCGGACATCCTGTACCCGATGTGTTTATCAAAGGTCGGATAGATAAACTGATTGAACTCGCTAACGGCATCGCTGTTAAGGAACATAAGTCAACCAGCAAATCTATCGATCCCGATTCGACTTACTGGGGTCACTTAAACCTTGATGTTCAGACTACTATGTATATCTATACTGCCAGAAGGATGCAATATCTTAAATTGATGGAAGACAATGGAACATTCGAGGGCAGTGATACCTTAGTTAGCACAGTCAAATACGATGTATATCACAAGCCGACAATCAGACCGAAGAAACTCACTCAGGGTGATAGTAAGAAGTTCGTGGCTAATGGGATGTATTGTGGGGCACAGTTTGAGTTATGTTCGAGGTCAAAAACCTTTAGAACAGAAGCTGGGGATGCTGGGTTCTTGTTTGTGGGTGATACTGAGGCCATCTGTGAACCCGGTGCCAAAGAAGGTACCTTCACCATCCGTGAGACACCTGATATGTACGGTGCCCGATTACTCAAAGACATTACAGAACGTCCTGAGTTTTACTTCCGGTGTATCGAACTTACCAAAACTGATGCTGAATTGAAGGCATTTGAACAAGAGCTTTATGATATTGCCCAGAATATGATGTTTATGATCAGATCAGGACGATTCTGGCATAATGAAAAACAATGCGAGGCTACTTTCAGGTGTGATTACATAGAACAGTGTTATAACCGTGTTCAGGTTGATCAGGATCATGTGCCTGATGGGTTTAAGTGTATCTTCAATAGGAAGGATGGTGAGTGATGAAAGCGTTTGAAAAATGGTATAACGAATTACCAATAAGAGAAGATTTTACTCTTGGTACTCAAGCGAAATATAAAAAGGGCTGGCGAGCAGCTTTGAAAGAAGTATTAGAACAATTAAATGTTATTTATGATGGCGATTTTGAAAATTCTGATATAGTGGAATGGATTAAAAAAGAATTGGGAGATAAAGATGACCAAAGCTGAAGCCATATTCACACATGAACTGAATCTAATCCACGACACAACCATCAAACAGTTTGTCATAGACTGCTTCGACAAACTCTGCCCGGACTACTTCTGGACCTGCCCGTGTAGTACAACAGGCAAATATCACCCACAGGTGTCACTCGGTGTTGGTGGCCTGGTCCGGCATACTAAGCTTGCTGTGTGGTGGGGGATTGAACTACTACATGCACTTGGTACATCACCTGAGTTGAAGAATGTTTCTACGCTACAAGATGAAGCTATCGCAACACTCCTGCTGCATGACATGATCAAGAACGGCAAGGGCCTGAATGCACAGGGTTATCCACTTGATCGTGATGTGACAGGAACGCATGGGGTTACGTTGGCCGACAAGATATTTAATAATCATGATATTCCTGGACTGGATTCCGATCCTTTTGACAGAATCTACAAAGGAATCGCTGGACACATGGGAATCTGGACTACTGATAGTAGATACAAACCAAATAATATGGTACGCCCCATGATTCAAGCCTTCGCCAACCTAATCCATCTGGCCGACTATTGTGCGTCACGAAAAGTTGATGAAATATACTCTAAATTAGAACAGGAGAAAACTAATGACATTACCAAAAGCCCCGCCAAAGAAACTACAAAAAGCCCCCCCTGCCCCGGTGTCCGCAAAACCGAAAGCCGCCAAACAACAGCAGCAGAAAACGGTTAATAAGACGTTCCAGGTAGCTGTCTGGGATGGCTCCGAGGAAGGCGAGAAAATTATTGTTTATGCTGATTCAGGTATGGGTAAAACCACACTTGCTTCAATGCTACCTACACCTGTATTCATCGGTTTAGATGATGGTGGTCGCAAGATTAAAAATCCTATCACCGGTGAATCACTAAAATATATTCCTGACATAGAAACATTCGCTGATTTTAGGACTGCCGTACAACAACAAGATCTCTTTAATGATTATGAAACGCTTGTTGTTGATACCGGTACTATACTTGAACCGCTGGCACTTGCCTGGACTATTGAAAATATAAAAACCAGTAAAAGTGAAACGGCAAAAAGTATCGAACATTATGGATATGGTGCTGGGCATCGTCACCTATATGACACCATGCGTTTACCTCTTGCAGACTTCGATGCTCTGATTAGACGTGGTAAAAATGTATGTATTCTTTGCCAAATGCAACAAGTTGAAATTGCTAATTCTGGCGGCGAAAATTATCTTTGTGACGCTCCTAAATTAGCACCTAAACACGGCAAACAAACCCCATCAATCTGGGGTATGTGGGTTGAATGGGCCGATCATCTTTTTAAGATTAGTAATGAAGGTGTGATAGCTGCCAAAGATAGTGATAAAGCTAAGATTGCCAAAGCTACTTCGACTGGCAATAGAATTATTCATGTTCACGCACCAGAAGTTCATTACAAAGCTAAATGCCGAGAGCGAATACCACCGAGATTTCCTGTAGTATCGTTTGATAACCCTGCGGATGATTCGATCTGGCGATTTTTACTCGATGAGTGCTGGCGTGATATTCCAGTGGAAGGGGGGAAGTGATGGAGCAGTTTAAGAAATGGTACAATCAAACAATTCGACCTTATATTCACAACCCAAAAGACAAAGAACTACGCGAAGAGGGTTGGCGAGCAGCTTTGGAGTGGGCACAAGATATTAATAAAAAGATAACAGAAGAACATACTGATAGCCAATATGGAGCTATAAAACAGAGTATTGCTATTGACGCAGAATTAAGAGGTGACTAATGGGCATAAAACTAAGAGGGCCAGAACCCGGACGCAATGAATTATGCCCCTGTAATTCCGGGCTTAAATTCAAATATTGTCATGGTGACAGCGGCAAAGCAGCAGCCTGTGATCGTGTTGCATTCGAGCATATGTCAAAGTTAGTAGCAAGAGAACAACACAAACGTGGAATCTTATCAGATGATCAATATAAAATGTTCAAGGAAAGATATGATCCTGAAGTCTCGCCAATGCCAGTTACAAATAAAGACGTGAATCAAATATTAGATCAAGCTGGATTGAAACGGTGTACTTGTGGTACACCGATACCGGATGATTGCGAATTATGTGTTAAGTGTAAGAGGGTGAAGAGATGAAACCTACCAAAAATAGTTTACTTCCGTATTACAAAAAACTCGATTTATCGAAATGGGAAGAGTGGCGAGAATATATTTTTCCTGGTGGAGAAATAATTCGCATAGATAATCCTCAATTTCTCATTGTCTCAGATAATGGGCATCGAGTCGGTGCAGGAGAAATAAGTCACTATATTCCCTATGGTTGGATTCAACTACGTTGGAAAAACCAACCTCAGTGGAAGGAAGGATTTTATTGTGAAGCTCCTGATGAAATGAAAGTAAAAGAGATAAAAACAGAATGATATAAATTGAAAGGGTAAAACATGGGACTTGACAGAATTGGAACATTCAGAGGCAAACCCCTTGATTGGGGCATCGGTGCCAAAAAAACAGGGGATAAATTTGAAAGCCCCAATTTCCAAATAAAGATTTTGCTCACTCAGTTCTATGATCAGAAAGAAAATGAATGGTTTGATTATAGTGAAAATGAAGAGGGTGAAGCACGCGAAGCTGAAATTACTACATTCCTGTATCTTGTTGGTAAAATTAAAGCAAAAGGTGGAGCAATAGGAACTACACTTAACATGGAACAAGTTAAGAAAGTATTTGGGTGGGACGGCAGATCGGTAGCTCAACTTGTTAATGGTAATTATAGCGAACTTGAATTTCAGGTTAGAATTAAAGACAATGATCCTGAATACGCTGACAGAAATCCATATCAAGTTAGTTGGATTGATGTATATGATGCCTCTCCAAGTAGTCTCCGTAAACTTGATGCTGTCGAATTGAAAGCTTTAGATAAACAGTTTGCTACTATCTTTGCAAAAACTGCAACATCGAAACCAGTAGTCACTGCTGCAAAAGCCCCGGCCAAAGCACATCCAGCACGAGTACCCGCTGATGATGCTGTACCACCAACAGCAGCAGAGAAAGCACGTAAGATGGCTGAGAAGTCGGCTAAGAATAAGAAAGCTGCCGCCGTAGCTAAGGCCAGGAAAATTGAAGCGAGAGCGGGGGACGCGGCAGAGGAAGCGGCGTGGGCAACACCACCACCGAAACCAGAATCAGAGGATGCTGTTGTGCCACCTGCTAAACCAGATACAACTGCATGTACTATGAACGAAGCGTGGAACACCATTGTGGAACTACGAGATCCTTCTATTAGTGATAAAGTGATCGGTAAGGTATGGCATGATGCCATTGCTGAGATCGCTGGTCCTGATGTTGAATTAGAGAATATCACACTGGAACAGTGGTGTCAGATCAAAGACAAGACGTTGGAAAGTGTTGCTAAGTTTTAGTAGCGGATTGCATGTCAAAAGACATGGGTAAACTCTTAGTGTGATGCTGGCGGTGGCGAAAGCTGGATTTAGTGGGAAAACAGGGCTATCCCCAATTTCTTCCCTGCCCGCCGGCATCTATTTTTGAGGTGAAAGAATGTTACAGATAAGACATAAATCAGATTGTGCTTTGTATAATGCCCCTGCTTATGAATCAAAGCCTTGCGATTGTGGTGGCGAAAAAGCAATGTTGTCTTTAGTTGAAATGTTAATAAAAAGGGGAAAAGATTTGCTCAAAGCAATAGAGATTAAAAAAAATATAACAATTACTGCTGTGAATTTCAAAGTTTGGTTAGATATGATTGAAAAAGTATAATGGATCTCACTTTCGCCGAACAATACGAAGTCTATAAGAGCAACGTCACCATCGGTATGCTCGAATACTTTGCCGAGGAACTCGGTGTTACTGTAGAATCCCTGGAAACGCTCGGAGTGGGTTATTACCCCGGCGAGTATGCCTGGATCTTCGCCGAGCGTAATGCCAAGGGTGATGTCACTGGCTTACTCAAACGATACCATAACGGTAAGAAATTTATGGTACATGGGTCCAGACGTGGACTGATTTATGCTTATAATCCAGATTACGCAATAGGAGATAAAAAATATGACGCGGGGAAATTCCACTGGGTGCGGATCGCAGATGCCGCAGTTACCTGTCCTATTTGTGCGAAGCCAGACTGGTGCCTTGTTAGTTCAGACAATCCAGAGAATCCGTCTGCGGCGGTATGTTCTCGCATTAGTAAAGGATCAATACACGAATTGCCAGGCTGCGGTCATTTACATATACTTGATCCGAAACGACAAGTACAAAACAAACGAGTTTCTCACGCGGTCATTCCCGAAAGCGACCTACCCATCATCATCGTGGAAGGTGCGTCTGATGTGTTGGCAGCTATGGCTCTGGGCTTCGTGGCGATTGGTCGGCCTTCTGCTGAAGGGGGTATGGCGGCTCTTAATGAAATGCCTCTCACGGGTCATGAAGTCTGGGTGATAGGTGATAACGATGCCGGTGCTGGTGAAAAGGGCATGAAGAAAGTTGCCCTTAATATTAAAATCATAGCTGATACTACTATAAGCATACTCCCACCAGAAGGCATTAAAGATCTACGACAATGGGTACAACGCGGACTTACACAAACTTCATTATTCGAGTACGTTGGTGAATATGGCGATGATAATAAAGAAATTGATCCTAATGTATTTGCAGATGATATAGCTTTTCTTATTGCCGAACAATTTATGAATGAATCTCACATGCTAAATGGTGTGCCCATACTTCGTAATTATCGTGGTCAGTGGATGGAGTGGTATAAAGACCATTATAAAGAACTATCACCATCATTATTCAAAGGAAAATTGTATGAATTTCTTGAGGGTAAAAAATTCATAAAAACTACCGCAAGTGGCATGGATACAGTCCCTTACAAACCTACCAGATCTAAAGTGTGTGACGTCATCGATGCTCTAAATAGATGGTGTCCAATAGAAACAGATCCCCCTGTATGGCTTGATAAAGAAGAACATCCACACCCGAACAATTTGATAATTTTCAAAAATGGTATGCTTGATGTCACTGAGTACATGAAAGGTAATATCATACTACATAATCCTGACCCGCGATTATTCACATACAATGTTTTTCCTTACATCTTTGATGAGAATATCTGGTCTAATTTGTATGATGATACTTGTAACCAAATATTTAACGAAGACGCTGAATGTATCAGAGCATTAGCTCAATGGTTCGGCTACAATCTTGTACCAGACATGACCCAAGAGAAATTAATGATCTTTATCGGTGATGCAAGATCAGGCAAAAGTACGATACTTGAAACATTACACAGTATGCTCGGCAAGAACCAGTATAATGCTACAAGTTTCCAAGCATTAGCTAATACACACGGACTGTATTCGCTCATAGGCAAACTCGCTGCTACGCTTGGTGATGCGAGAACTCCGAGAAGAGGTGAGGCAGATGCAGCCCTACAAACGATATTGCAGATAACTGGTAGAGATTCTATTACGGTGAATCCTAAATATATACAGCCATTTGACCTTTATTTAACCTGCCGATTCACCATCGCCATGAATGATCTCCCTGGTTTCTCAGACCCGGCTAAAGCACTTGTAGCCAGATCTATCATCCTAAACTTTCCCAATTCTTATATCGGTAGAGAAGATTTCACTCTGAAAGATCGGTTGCGTAAAGAAGCTCGTGAAGGTAAGCTGATTAATTTTGCCCTACAAGGTTTGAAGGACCTCAGAGAACAAGGTAGATTTACCATGCCTGAATCTTCTGAGTTATTGCTACAGCAACTCACAGAAATAACTGCACCTGTAACAGCATTCATCAAAGAGTGTTGTACTAAAAAGACAGATGCCTATGTAACTAAAGATCAGTTGTATGAAGTGTGGACATATTGGTGTTCTAAAACAGGACATAAGGCTGGCAATAATATTTACTTTGGTCGTTGGCTTAAACAGGCTTGCCCTACTGTTGTGAATTTCCGTGCTAATGTTAATGATCGAAGGCAGTATGCGTATCGTGGTCTTGAACTGCAAGACTGGGTTTATTCAGCGTATTTAGGTCGTCCTAAGAGTTAGGAGATGATGAAATGATAGAAACTCTTGATGGCTTTGCAAAAGCAATTTTTGAAGATGAAGAACTTTTTAATGGTCTTTGTGAATTTGTAGGGGCGATGATGAAATTAACCGATGCCCGTAGTGAAATAACGGAAAAAGCACTTAAAAGAATATATGGAATTGAAGGAGAACAAAAATGATACAAGTAAGAGCAGTTAGGCATCATGCCAGATTCCCTGGTGTATCTATTTTCATAGATGAGATAAGAGGTGATAAATTCTTTTGTGCATTACCCCTTGAAATGACAGAACGTCAACCTTTTGAAAGTGATTATGGCCCCGGACCTACCGTTCAACTTGATAAACACGCCGCTCAGAAACTCATAGATGATCTTTGGGATTGTGGGCTAAGGCCAAGTGAAGGTTCGGGCAGTGCCGGTCAGTTGGCTGCTGTGCAGAACCACCTCGCGGATATGAGGAAACTATTATCGAAAGTACCGTTAGTGGGAGAACTAAAATGACATGCGGACATCCAAAATTAACTGAAATCGATCAAACAATTCTTGTGGATTATGAATCCATTGGCCAACAAGGAAGTGTAACAGGAGCATTTTTCTGGAAGAAATATACTTGTGATGAGTGTGGTAGTTTAATTACAATATTAACCGCAGTTGTAGAAAAATTAAAAGGAGAACCAAAATGAACAAGAAACTAAAGTCATCAATCATTGGTGTCTGTATCTTAGCACTCGTTGTAATGTTTGGGTGTTCCAGCTTTCAAGAAGTAATCACCCCTACTTATGTGAGTGAAGACGCAGCAGCGTGGGCAAACACTCCTACGAGATTACTTATGCCCTATACAACTTTACTTGACGCGAGACGAGTTAATAGAGCTATTGACTTCAAACTTACGATTGAGAAAATCAAAGGTGGTTATTACAAAAACATGACGAACCTCTCAATAATAGCAGGGGAAGAACTCAAAACAACCTTGTTCTCCCCAGAAGGACCAGTCGGGCTGGCTCTCCCTATGTTATTCGGTGGGACTCTTGGTGCATTGCTGATCCCGCGTCCTGGTGATAAGAAGAAAAAGGATGGTGAGTGATGACTATTAAAGAATTGGTAGAACAATATTATGATCTTTTATATGGAGAAAACATGCCAAACATTAAAATCACAGCAGAAGTAGACGGTAAACAAGTGCCGTTGGAAACCATCAGTACAGAAACGTTTGAAGCGATCAAAGCGTTGGAGAAACCGAAGGAGATTCCGGTGGCGAGATTGGCAATGCTGAAATGTGGTAAAGACCGTAGATTAATATTCAAAGTGACAGGAGATATAGCAGAACGTAAGGGCCAATATGTCGCTATAAGTCTTGTGAACGGCCTTATATACGGCCATTGGCAAGGCAATGATGATCGTGATTGTGGCAAAGGTTATGGTTACAACTATGAAAACGTTCAACCACTATGAAACAAATCCACTTCCAATCACGACTACATATAGTATCATGGCTCGAAAAGATATGCCCTCGTAAGGCTATTGTCCGGGCACTGAGCGAAGGTTCAGTTGAGTTTTATGGGGGGTTCGATCCTGTTCCCCCCACGACTGACCCTGGTTGGATCATGCGAGTGACATCAGCATATGGTAAGACCTGGTATGTCGCAGTGATCGCATATCGGGATCACTATGGTATTAGGATTCTTCGTGATGTGCCTTGGGATAAATGGGTTGGATCTACTGCTAAGAATCGTACAGCATTAATGAATGGTGATCACCCCGTTGAATATTGGGAACTTAGGAGAATGTATAATGAATCTAAAACAAATCAATTTAATAAATGAAACGAGCGATACACTTATTTTTGATGCTCACGAAATTAGTAAACCCGGTGAATTTTTCTTCGGCCCTACTCTCTGGTGTAGACAAGGTTCATTTTGTATAATACCACGAGCAGTATTAATGAATTTACTTGATAATGCTGAAGATTATGCCGCGATGGATTCTGATAAAACTATTAATCCTAAACTTCAAATCATATGGTCCCAAGGGATCCCGATCAGTAATCTGGCTGGTAGGGCTTTGGTGGGGGAATGAAGATGAATAAGCAACTTAAATTTATAATACAAAAACGCTATGATGTGTGTGATTTATTTGAATTTACTTTGGCTTGTCTTGGGGATTATAAAAATTGTTCGGTCGCACATAGTTCTGGCTACGAACAAATTTGGGTCTATGCAGATTTTCCTGATGATAGATATTATTTAACAATAACTTTTCCAGTTGACCTGCTTTACATAAATGCTTCTAAGGGACCGAGATTTTTTATCCGCTACATAAAAAATAAATTGAAATCACTTAGTCAACAAAGCAATAACCAATCCTAATGCTATTACAAGTACAGGAATAGTTACCATCCAGTGATGGCGTATGTGATTGCTGAATTGTTTAGACATCGTTTTAGTACGCTCATCAATCCTTACCAGCAAATCATGGTCATTCATCCCGGCCCCCTTCTACTCGGTGCTGCTCTCCTACCTGGACCACGCCTACTCACCGGTTCTTCCCCTTCTTTTGGTAAGACACGCTTAATCTCAGGTACAGGAACACCAGATAATGTACCAATACCTTCAGCGAATCTACCGATACCACGCATAAAAGCCTCTTCAGCCTCTTCATTCTCACCTTCGATAAGGTGGGCCATTGCTTCTGCCATATCTGGTGGGCTTTTCAGCACCATATTAACTACTCTGATAGGATATGATTCTAATACTTCACCAATGTAACTTGGTTTTGCTCCTGCCAGAGTATCTACAAATCTATTGACTGTTATCTTAAGACCTTTGCCAAAAATTGGAAACATGGCTGTCCACGAAGTTAAGAACTCTTCAAAATATTTAACAGGCTCTTTCAATTCTCTGGTTATAGCCGCCATGATAGCAAGACGTAGAAACATATTAACAGTATAGCCTGTAGTGACAGCACCGGCTTTTTGTACCCATTCTACTTTATCGTCTAAAGTCTTCGCACTGTTCTCATAATCCATTTTAGCTTCATTGAATATCGTAAGTGACTTTTCATGGAATGAACGGAAAAGTAAAAACAATCGCCGTATACCTTTCTGAGATGTCAACGTAGACCTATTCCACCTGTCCCATGATGGTTGTGTTCTCTGCCAAAGATATTCAGCACGATCTGAAACAAGTTTTCTCCATTGTTCAACTGCCTGTCTCTCTTCTGGATCTGCATTTTCACCTTCTTCCTGCACTTTTCTCCACAGATCAATATTCGCTTCTGGTAGATTATCTTTGTCAAGCCACCATTTAGCAGAGAATCCAGTCAATTTACCTGTTCGTGCTATGTCATACTCCCGTTTAGCCATCTCCATCCCGGCTGTTAGGGCACCCAGGTCAGCTATTTTCATAGCCCAACCAGCCTTGTTTATATCAGAACTCCTACCACCAGTCCACATTCGTAACGCTGCGTCAGATTGAGTTGCTTCTCCCAGTTCAAGACTACTGTGACCCATATGGAATCGGTCCCAAGCGATGTCTGATAACTTCAATGTTTCTAATGAGTTTTCAATACTCAGACCATCTTTAACACTGGTCATAAATTCTGGTGATACATAAGCACCATAGTTGAAAGCTGATGTATATTGACTGGCTACAACTCTGGGGTTGAAGAACAAGACTGCACGATATAACCCCGGTAAACGTTTCGCAAACCATGCAGAGAAATTACCTTCAAACGCTGGTAAACTCTGGGCTTGCTCGTGAATCTTGAGGATGCGTTTGCGTACTTCGTTATATCCTTTCTGATCAAGTGTTGTAGCTATACTGGGATCATTGAGTAGAGTTCTTGATGTACGAGAAACCTCAGCCATACCAACATATTCAGCTATAGCACTCTCGAAAACACTGAATCTCCTGAGAGCATCACGCAAAACTAACGGTGCTGTACTCCTGGTTCTATCTTTGAGTATCCCTTTATCCTCGATCAGATTAACACCGAACTGACCCAGTTTACCCATCCTGGTTTTGCCGGCTAATCGCTTTGGCATATAGACTTCAAGGCCCCACCAATCGGGTTCAGTGGCTATTTCTTTTCCTTCGAGCCGTTGTGAAACTTGATTTATTGACGGTTTCCAGATCAGTTCACCGACTTCTAATATAGAAAGAACAACCTTGAGGGCTTTTGGATCAGCTTCTACTCGCCGCCGCAATAGACCTATCTGTTCCTCTGATAACACACCTGTCTCTACCCCTTCTATTACCAGACCACCTTTAGTTAAGTGTCGCATTCCAGCTTCCTGATTGCTTATCAGATAAATGTCAATCAGATTGGCCATAGTCATTTCAAAATTCTGACCATTTATTTCTATAACAGAAATGTCTGTCGCTGCACCTTTGCTAATCATCTGATGAGTTTGCATTCTTGGATTAACAGCCTTACTCATCTTGGCTAAATCAGCGTCAGTTATATCGGATTCTTGTAATCTTGCCAGAAGAGCATCCATCACGGTCCTTGTATGAGCGGCTGAGTTCTTTCTACCAGCTTCAATACCTTTATCAAGTACCTCTGAGAAAATACCTTCTACACCACCATCGAGTATTCTGGCGAGATGGTAAGGTGGTGTGTTATCAATACCGAAGAAGAAATTTTTCAAACCTTGGACTGCACCAACCTTACCGAAACCTAATTTAACAGTAGTCGGAACTTTCTTTCTATCTACGAGTGCAACAGTAGTCTTAGCAGCTTCATTACGAACCTCACCCATAGTAGTTGCTCTACCAGCAACAGTAATAGGTATATCATAGTCTTCTGGTAACAGTTCTTTTGGTGCACCATAAGACTCTTCAAGAGCAGAGACAAATTCGTTCTTTTCCTTCATCGACATATCTTTCATAGAACGTTTGTCTGTCACTATCTCGGCAAGATCACGATATTCTTCATTAGTGAGTTCAGCTTCTTTCGCTATCTTATGACCTAATACCAGAAGGTTTTTCTTAGTTCTTTTGATCTTCGACGGAACTATCGGTTGTGTTTCTCGTTCTACAAGGGCTTCGACATCAGTGCGGTTTCTACTGAGAAATGCGAGTTCATCCCGTTCTGCCGGAGTTCGCTCATCAGCTTCCTTCAGTTTAAGTTCACGATACCTGAGTTCTGCTTCGTTTAATCTGCTATCCACCTGCTCATTAGATAGACCATACTGATGTCCTATAGCATGATCAGGTGTCTGTGGTTCGATCTCTTCTATCGGTTTCTTGGTTAGTTCTTCTACAGTGGGGGGAGTTGTGATTGGCGTATCAGGTCCAGGACGCACACCACGACCAATAGCAACATGTACCATTCCACCAGCACCGATACCACCCACCAGAGCATCCTGCCAGTCATCCATTATATGATCGAATGCTGCTTTAACAGCAGTAGGTATATCTTTTGGACTTTTATAATCATATCCAAAATATTCTAACAGATTATGACCCATCGTTTCAACTACTTCTTGTCCACCTTCCCATCCACCTTTACGAAGTGCATTCATAATAGTACGTTTACCAGGTGCGAGTAAATGTTTGAAGCCTACTTTCTCTGTAGCATAAGTCCACGCACCTGCCATTTGTGCAAGTTTAGAAGCTACAGCAGGTGAAACATTCTTAGCTCTTAACCTATCATACATACCACCTGTTTCAGATGCAGCTAATGTTGCAAGTCCCACGTGTGGGCTTTTGGTAAGGAACGTGGTTCCAACTACTACTCCTATAGATGTTAGTCCAGAACTAACAGCACTCACAGTCTTACTTACTGGTCTATCTCTCCATCTTGCTTCGACTATATCTGGGTTAGGAGCTTCCCAACCTTTATTAGCTTGTTCGGACCAGAAATCAGAAACCTTTTTACTGGTATCAGCATGTTTCTTCATCTTCCTATCATAGAATGATAACGCTCGCTTGGGTCCATATTTACGGATAAGATATTCAGAGATAATACCGGCACCAGGTATATCAGGATTCGCTTTAGCGATCACAGCACCTACTGTGGCTGATTCTGCTCCCATACGCATTAGGCCACCCATGCCAGCCAACATAGATTCGATAGTTCTAACAGGAGCAGCCGCAGCTTCTTTGATAGCCTGACCAGCTTTCTGGATTGCAGTTGGTTCTGGACGAGGTTCAGTGATTGTTTCCCACTCATCTTCTTCTGTGATTGTTACCCAATCATTTGCCATGTCGACCCACCATCATAAGAGATTCGTTCTTTTCCGGTACGAGTATTCCGCTGCCTGATTACTTTTGGTTTCGCCATTGTTGGTGTTTGTCGTGGTCTTATAGATTCAGCTATCTTATCACTGAACGTACCACCTTTAGTACCCGGCTGTACTCTCCTGCGGCTAATATCAGGTCGACCAGCAAGTTCTGTTTTTCGCTGAGCAATATCTTTCTCTGCCGTTAGCCACATTTTATATTCAGCTATTTCTTCTGGTTCTGTTTTACGCCAAACACCCATTGCATCTACCATTTTTTTAGTTTTGGGATCCTTGATTTTTGTAGCTACATTCGGGTCCCATATTTGTAGTTCACCTTTTCTTCCCTTCGGTGGACCACGAAGTGCGGAGATCGCTGTCGCCAATGGACTGATTGATTTGAACCCTTTAAGTAATCTGGATGGTGCTTTGCCGCCGACTATTTGGAAACGTTCAAGCTCCTGAGAAATCCTATGGCTATACACATCAAGTTTGCCAAACTGTTCTGGTATTGATGGTTCTTTCTCTGGTGTCGGATACATAGATTCTGCTATATCAGATCCAAATGTAATGCGTGCTTTAAGCTTTTCAGGATTGCGTATAGCTCTTTGCCCTGCAAGTCGATCAATATTACGAAGTTGTGTCATCTGCTGTTGTGCCTGCTGATTAAATTGAAGCATTTCTTGTTTAGCTTGTGTATCAATCTGCCGCAACATCGCATCGGCTTTAACACGCCCAATAAACCGCCTACTCCTGTTCACTTCTTTCCACTGAAGAGCATATTTATTCTGTATCTGTTGTCGACCAGTTTGTGTCTCTTGTTGTAGCATTGATTCCGGTGTTAGACGGCCTTGGGGAAGTCGTTGATATGGCAGACCCCACCCAGGTCTTGCTCCACCCGGAACAGTTGCAGGTGTATGTCTGATTGTTAAACTATCTCCGTTTGGCATTTTATCTCCTATTATATCCACCACCCCGCAACTGTTACTTCAATATTAGTCCAAACTACATTTTGTGCCCAATATTCAATTACTCTACTGCTATCACAAGCTACTATAATATCTCCCCCTACATAACCACCGGCTACTGAAAATGTTTGAGACGCATTTTTAATATTAGTATTGCCATTTTTTCTGAATCGAATCTGTGCATTGGTAGAACCATAAAAAATAAACGTTCTCAATAAAATAGATATAGCTCCGGCGGGTACAATATCACTTAAATCTAAATCATGCCAGGCATTGTCCGTTGTAAGGTCAGTTTTAATATAGTCAGTAGTAGCAGGATCACCCCTATTAACAAAAGTGTTGCCAACAGCCAGAGTAACAAAATTACCCCCGTCAGTATATGAAAGTCCCGCACCCGTCCTAAGAAAACCATTATTTGAGGCTGCTCCAACATAATCTGCCGTAGCACCAGAATCTATTGCTGCTTTTACATCAGTACCACCACCTGCTGCAACCCATGTCAGCACTCCGTTGCCGTCAGTCTGTAAGACATTCGTGTTGTCACCATCTGTGGGCGGCAAAGTAAAGGATAAACTTCCTGCACTTATGTCCGGGACTGTTAATGTTATCGTGTTTGCTGAGTTACTGTCATGTAATACGATAGTTCCGGTTGTTGTACTGGCCTTGCCTACTGTGACAGATGCCCCTTCAAATGTCGCAGTAGCTGATCCTATGATACCACCAGTTATATCAAGTCTATCACTGGTATCATTAAATGTAATTCTTGGATTAGTGAAACCTATATAAGAATTATCTGTATTGAATTTGATATGTCCGGCTATTGTCAAGTCTTTACCGGCACTCATTGTGACTGATTCGCTGAATGTTACAATACCGCCTGTAGTGAATGCAAATGATCCAGCATCACTATTAATTGCATCAAGTTGAAGAGTGTCACCATCATGTGTATGTGCAGAGGGAGCACCACCTACCAACATAACAGTAACGCCTTCGACAGCTATCACACCTGCACTAACTCTTGTTATTGTAGTATCTGTAGCATGACCTAATTCTATTCCGGTCATAATGTTGATTGTGTTTGGTATAGTTACTAATCCACTCGTATTCAGGACTATGCCCTCGTTCCAAGTGACTGCCCCACCTCTGGCGACTCCTGAATCGTACATTATTTTGAATGAATCAGAAACCTTGAAAATAGCATAATTTGACCCTGCATCTGAACTTTTGTTTGCC
>SDBU01002865.1_pt1 | contig 22432 bp, 30 predicted proteins | sample 2277071 | NCBI WGS metagenome assembly SDBU01 (sample SAMN10397929, study PRJNA504765) | marine sediment metagenome | isolation source: marine sediment core GS08_GC12, 126 cmbsf | place: Arctic Ocean: Gakkel Ridge, Loki's castle | collected 2008 | reverse complement strand
ATTTCGCAGGAAGAATAAGAAAGCACTGGTGAACGTACTAAAGCAAAGTGTACGGATGTGTATGAAGTTCGGATTAATAGATGGGAATATATTATTTGTGTATGAGGATGGTATTAGATTAGACATAAATGGCAACGGTTCAGGTGCTATAGTAGCATCTGCCGCAAGCGTTACAATCGGTGCAGAGTTTGATGGTTCGGATACACTGCAATGCGTTATAGACGATGTTCGCATTTACAACCGTGCCCTACGTCCCGCAGAAGTATGGCAATTATATTCCAATCCTTACGCCATGTTCCGTCTACGGCGTGTGCCGTTGGGGAAGGCTCCTGTCGTGGGTGGCACGACCTACTTCCTAACACCATCAGACGCAATGATAATAACCGATAATGTAGTTAAGGGTATATCTAAAGTTGAAGCGGATAATTTTATTTTAGCAGACAACGCAATCAAGAATATAGATTTAATTAAGTCCGACACTTTAATAATATCCGATGCTATAGCTAAAGCGATTGGTATAATACTTGCTGATGCCATAGCAATATTTGATGCAGTAATTAAATCTACAAATTTAACAATCGCTGACATTTTAGTATTAACTGATTCTGTAATTAAAAATATTATATTGGCAATAGCTGAAGATGTAATTATAGCTGATGCTTTAATTAAGTCAATAGAACTACCAATATTAAGTACCGTTATTATCACTGATTCTATAGTTAAGACAATAGATAAAATAATAACTGATAGTATTGGTATGACCGACTCAGCTAGTACTGCCGTACATTCTGGTGCGCCAAATCATACAACACGTAGAACATTTAAGACATATCTTGCAGAGGATGTTACATTCCAAGAAGTTATAGATGACGTTGACCGTTCAATGGAACCTAACAAATATGATTTCCCTTGGCAGAAGGATCAATTAAAGAAAAAGAGGTGATTGAAAATGGGATTAGGTGATATTTGGAATAAATTTAAGGGTGGAATTAATCCGTATACGGGGCTTTGGGGAGGGTTCGAAGCACTTTTTGAAGATTCTCCACAACAGCTTCCAACTAGACCTCCTTTAGGAGCATCAAGCGAGATGGCTGCTAGAGAGCAAGCCAGAGCATATCAATCTATTTTAGGGCAACAATTTCAATCTCAGATAGTTCCTATGATTAACAGAGAATTTGGTCAAGCTGGACGTTTTGCTAGTGGACAACGCTTAGGAGCGATACAAGAAGCTGGAACGAACATGCAAGGTATACTAGGAAATCTAGTACGTCAAGATGCTATGCAACGATATGTGGCAGATTTGCAGGGAACCCTGGGATTTGAGCAGCTGGACCAGGACTGGTACTGGAAACAGGCCCAGCTGGACCAACAAGGACAAATTGATTATAGCCAGATAGGTCAATTATTACCATATCTTCTATAATGGAGGTGATATAAATGGCTCAACCTTTTAGAGTTAAACAGAAAAGTCCATTACTACAATTAGGTGTTGGTTTTCTAGCTGGTAAAGTACAGCAAAAACAGCAGAAGGCGAAGCTCAGTTTAGAGAGTCGTAAGTTGGATATACAAGAAGCATATTATAAAGGGGAAATAAGTTCAAAGAAGGCTCAATTAAAGTGGGATACACTAGATAAGCAAATGGATCGGTTAAAAGAACTTCATGAAAGTAGAGAAGAGAGTTTGTCGGCTCACGCCGACCGGATGTTTAAGATAAAAGAAAAAGAAAAGGACCGGGCACTGAGTAGGGATCTGACTAATCTTTCATCTGCTCTCAGAACTGAAGAAGCCACAGTAAAGCAGGCGTTAGAGACAGAAGAAGAACGTCGGGTATTTAAGAGAGCCGCACCTTTTAGAAGAGAAGAAGCGATTGACCAGTTAGTTGATAGACGGAATAAAGAAGCTCTAATAGAATATCGAAAAGCAGATACCGCTTTAAGAATAGAACTTACTAGTACGTCTCAAAAGAAATTTGATTGGACCAGGGGCATGGACATGCTAACATTATGGCAAGATGCAAGCCAATTTGAAGCTACCCTAAAAAGCAAAGAATTTATGGCACGGCTTAAATCTTCATTAGAAACTCATGGTGATGATCTTAAAGATTGGGAAAATAAACTTATAGGTATGTATATAAATACTGCTGGGTTAGCTATTAGTTCTACAGATCCAAATGCCCGTGAAGCCTTTGCAAAAATAGCTATGATGTCTGCCAAGCCTGCAATGGAACGACTTAATCTTCGTATCAAAGCCGCAGGAGGAACGCCAGTTCCACCAGCAGAACTGAATATTAGAAGGAAACGAATACCGTTTACAAATATACCAGCACTTGGCAGAGGTAAGGAAATAGTAATTGAGGAAGGTGAAATAACTTATCCTGCTCCTGCCCCTGCGTTGGCCCCTGCTCCTGAACCTATAAGACCTACACTTAAAACACAAGAATCGGCTTTCGATGCTACCTATGAAGCTATTAAGGATATTATTAGAGACGAAGGAAAAGAAAAAGGTAAACTAATTTTTCGTACTATGATGCAGAGTAACCCTAATCCTAATATAACAAAGGAACAGATGAAAAAGTTAGAAAAACTTGTAGGAATAAAATGGGGTCCGCCTTTATCAGCAGGAGAACCGGTTAGATGAACATACTAGAAGCCCTAGAAGATGCTAAAATACAAATAAAGGCTCAAGAGCTTATAGATAACTTAGAACGGTCGGCTGACCCTTCCGAAATCCCACTAACCACCCTACCTATGTCAGCGCAAGTTGACCAAATGCCAGCTACAGTTCAGCCGACCATATCTCCTGTCCCTACAGGGCAGGTCGGTACGGGAGCCGAGGGCGTAGTACCCACTACGACAACCGCACCCTCGGCCTCCCGCCGACCGTCTGCAAGCGAACGTTTACAACAATCTCTTGCTAATCTTGGCAATATAGCAATAATGCATGAAAGTGCACAAGTAGATGCTAGTATGAATTTATGGAATAAAGCAACCGATACATGGCGTGAAATGGTGAGTGGTTATCAAACAGGTCTGGAAGTGATGGGAGAAGCGGAAGAAATAAATAATCGGGCGGTTGCTATGATGCCAGAAGTGATGTTAGAGACTATTAGCTGGTTAGCAAAACCTACCGATGCAGCAAGTACCGGGCTCTATCATGCTGTCGGTATTGCCCGCACTAGTGTTTCAGTTATGCACCCATTAAGAACTACCAAAACTCTATTTAGGTTAAAGACTTTAACCGATATTCCAAAAGATATTGGGCAAGTTGAACAAGCGATAAGAGATGGTTGGAATGGTGAAAATGTTAAGCGTTGGGATGATGTTGCCAAAATAGGAACCTTGGGCCCGGAAGCAATGGTGAAATGGGACCAGTGGGCTGACAGCGTACCCGGTCTAAAACAAGCCAAGACAGTGAGTGAGTTCGTCTTTAATCTTTCTATAGATATGGCTATAGATATTGCGTTATGGAAGGGACTAGGAGCGCCTGGCCTAAAATCTCTAGCAAAGCGATCAGATGTAGCTGCCCGGACTTTAGCTCATGTGGCACCTAAAACATTTACTAAAATATTTTGGGATGAAATGATACTCCCACCAAAAATAGCTACTAGCAAAGGGTTTCTTCCGTGGTGGAGAGAAGCTGTTAAAGTAAACTCAGGTTTAGAATTTGATAACTTCCTACAAGAGAGTTTGTTAAGAAAACTTGGTGCAAAAGAAGGTGTATTATTAGGTGAAGGATTCGAGAGAGTAGCTTTATCTAAACGTTTTGCTGCTGCACCAGGTCTTGCTAAAGAGGGGGCAGAGTTTAGTGCTAAAGTGGGAGCATTAAAGGGGGAGATTGCCACTAATCATAAACGGTTTTTGTTCCATGAACATAGATTAAGAACAAGAACTCTACCTCTCATCGCCGAAGCTGAGATAGCTATGGGGAAATTGGATAATCAGTTATTTCTAATGGTTAATCAAACAGCAAAAGCTAATAGACGTATACTAAGAAAATTAAATACAACTTACAATCGTTTAGACGACCTATATAGATCAAAAGACTTTAGCACAGGACAACTAGCCAACCGAAAGAAAGAAGCTGATAGATTGGTTGGTAGGCTTCGTCATGTTATGGCCGATCTAAGTGATACAACCAGAATAGATAGCTATGCTAGGAAGCTACAGATAGACCGTGCTATTCGTACTAAATTTATAGATGAGTGGATGGGTGCAGGTCCAGCGGTAACTGCTGGCAGAAGAGCAGATGTTAAAAAGATTACAAATGCTGTTTCAAATGGTAGAACAAAGTTAGTGGAAGAATTATCAAGAGATGAATTTGGGGCAATGTTTGATTATCTTGATGCTTTAGTGACACCATCATCTGCATTTGCTTTTAGAAAATCCGTTAAGCCTGTGATATTTGGTAAAGAATTGAAAAAAAGTCGTCGTGTTGTACCTCCATTTTATAATACGAATACTCCTGCATGGGCCTTTTTTAGAAGAAAAAATGCAGAGATGATACCAAAAATAGCTGATGTAACTGACGCAAAATCAATGTCGCATACTACAGAAGTTCTTGAAGGTTGGAATTATTATCTTAGACAAGTAGGCGGAGCCAAGAATGAAGATGCTATGGCTAGAATCTTTCATTGGGCTAATGGAGATAATCTAATTGACAAAATTCCTTCCAGAGACAAAGCCTTTATGTTAAGTAAAAAAGCTAAATTAAAAGCTCCCCAAATACGAATAGAACAAGAAGCTGGTGAATTTATTAACAGAACATTTGATGAAATAAAAGATGAATTTATAAATCAAGGTAGGTGGCCAGAGGACCTGGTAATTAAGAAAACCTATATAAAGAATATTGTTGAAAAGAGTATGGATGATGCGGTCAATGATTCTCAGCTTGCTGGTGAAATCATTAGTTATATTAAACGAACTGCTAAAACTGATATAGATATAAATGAATGGATAAACCGAGTTAAATCACATGACTACCCTGTACTAACCGATGCTAATACAGCCGTTAAGTTGGGTCTCCATTCTCAAATAAAAAAACTGTACTGGGAACCAACATTAAAAAGAATTGAGACTTTTGCTGCTATGACAGGTGATCCAGACCTTATACAATATACAGATAATTGGATTAACTACGCTATTAGAGGTGCTGTAACAGAAAGAGAAGCAAAATGGACTCCTTTATTTGCTAAATTAGCACAAACTATTGAGAAGAAAACTGCGTTCTTACCTGAAAAATATCAGTTTATTGCTAGTGATAGACCTGTAAAACAAATATCCAGAGGCGTTAGGCGGTTTGTCTATGCAATGACAATGCCATTTAATCTTAGTCCAGTTGCTAAAAACATTACTCAGTCAATAAATATTATACCACTTACTAGTTATAAATCATATAACTGGGGTATAAAATCTTTGTTTACTGATGGTGGAAAACGTCTTGCAGAACATTCAAGGTTATTACCAGGCAGAAATCCTATGGAATCTCTGGACTTAATCGGACTCTCTAAGTTAGAACAAAAAGGATATAAATGGTTTAGAGCAGTGGATAAATGGCCAAATGTTAAAGGAAGTTTTAATACCGCAGCGCATCATTTAGTATCGAATGATAAGGAAGCAATGGAGGTTGTTAGAAAGTATGGTAAATTTGGTAGTACCAGAGGAGATGCAAATGGATTTGCCAATGCAATAGCTAATGCATTCGATGATGGAAAGCTAATGGCTATCCAAGACCAAGTTCATTTTATGTCAAAGACAGCACAATATGGTTATAGAGCAGGTGATATGCCACAATATATGTGGGACCCATTCATGAAAATGTTTACTCAGTTTACCACATGGCCCGCTAATTATTTCTACTCATATCTGCCTGATATTTTTGAAGCGACATTGACTGGTAAGGCACCTTGGGGAACACTTGGTTGGTGGGAAAGACAAATGATGCTAAGACATTATGTAAATCAAACAAGTTTATTGATTGCTGGAAAAGCAATGGGTGTTGATATGTCAAGACATATGCCGCCGACATTAACAGCAGAATTTCCTTTTGTACATCCTGGAGGTGCAGCTCCAACAGGATTACCACCAGTAGGACAGCTAGGACTCAGTTTAGTAAAACTTGGGTTTGCTATAAGTTCTAAGAATGAACGTGGTAAAGCTGAGGCAATCAACGAACTCAAACGACTCCCCCTTTACCCATTAGGTCCAAAGAAAGCGTTAGATGTTTTGCGTGGTAAAAAACCATTGGCAACTCTAGGGTTTAGGTTAATAAAGAACGAAACTTCTGGTGGATCGGGTCAGTCTAAAAAGATTTGGTCTGAGTAAACACATCTTCAAGTCTTAGAAAATAAGCAAACGGTATTGGCCAGGTACAATTTAGATATAGTGGCCAGGCACCACCTTCTACAAAATGACTAAGGTCACGTATTATTGTACTATCTCCCTGTATTTTTGCATACCAAGCACGTACTATATCTTTACCGTGTCTTTCATAAGATAGAACATACATTTTTTGTGCACTTTTTAGGCTTATGGTAATAAGTGGTATTGAATTTCCATCATCTTCCTCATTAGCAGAACAATAACCAAGTAGCGTTGGTAACCATTTAGAAAATACTCTTATCTCAGCCTTATTCTCCGTACTCTTATGGTCTATTCTATACTGAACCCCTTTATGTTTAACCAGAAAATCCCCCCTCCATTTCTGCCTACTACCGTAATATTTAACAATCTCCACACCTAGTTTCTCTAACTTTCTTTGTAATCTGTATTCTTGTTGTTTTGCGTAGGACATTGGTCCTCCTTTTCCCATTTATCAAAGTATCTTTGAACCATAGCCTTAGTTTCTGCTATTGCTTTTTTAGTATCGATGCCATCCTCCTTCAACTCTTTCTCTATTTCTTCGGTAGTCATGTGGCTAACATCGCTAAACAACTCTGTTAAATCATCCAAAAATTCTGATGCAGTTTTAGGTTTCTTCAAAACGGAACCACCTCCGGATAATCTTTAACGTACTGTAAATGATATTCATGCCTCTTTGGATATGGCACAGGGTTAGAACCAGTGGTTTCTAACGCTTTAATCATGTCCATGTATACTGACCTAAACTTCCTAAACTCTAAGTCCTTTCTTGCTATAAAAAATTCACCAGTCTTAGGCCACCCTTCCTTTCCCAATACACTAATCCATGCCAAATACTCTGGGTCCTCGTACTTATCTTCTATGGCATTAAATGTTATTTCATATTCCTTTAGTAGATTTAGCAGTTGTTTCAGTTCTACGGTCATTAGGTTGCCTCCTTAATGAGCATTCATTACAATCTATGCCAACCACATCATTACCAGGATGATAATAATTATTATCACTGCCCTTAATTAACTCCAATTCTTTTATAGAGCCACAACGACCTTGTATATTTTTGTTATATACAAGGTCGCTCACTGTTATTGTTTTTCTAACTATACTAAACTTTCCTTGAGAATATTGCTCACGCCTAGTAACGATTAAATCACCCGCCGAAACTAGTGGACAAGCACCACTATTTAGGACAAAACCTATAAATTTTGATTTTCCGGGCTTTGCTCCCTTTCTTACAAATGGTTCAACTATTCTTAAGTACCTAGAATCCATCATCGTCTCCTTTCATTATTTCCCTAACACTTTTAGTAGGTTTAGTATCACCATGCTCAGTTAAAAGATCAAAAAACCTCACCCCATTCTCTGTTTTACAATAGTGACCACGTACAGTTCTTTCCATTAACTTATACCCAGATAACCAAGCCATGCAGTTTTTCATATCCCCTTCTGGTCCTTCTGCAACAGCAGCCAATTCTTTAGGGTCAGTATAATCATTAAAGACAACAAAACGTACAATCTTTTTCCATATCAATGGCCATTGATTCCTAAAAGTGGAAGCATATTTTTCTAACTGTTCGTTTGTGGCTATTAACTCTGCATCATATACTGAAAAGGTATGGTATCCTAGTGCGTCATCAGCATACAATTCATTGATAAACTGATAAGCGTAATCTATATGCTCTTGCTTTATTATAAGTCTATTATCCTTGTCTCTACTACTCATTCTAGCAGCGATAGCAACACATAATCTTGCTAGTTTATGTCTAAAGTCTCCGGGCTCTACTAAGGGAATGCTAGCGGAATACTCCTGGCACGCATCTTGAGCTACTTTCAGGATGGTAGTTTCCATGTGTTCAGATATGACAATATCCTCGGGTTCCAAGTTCCAGACCCACAGAAGATGATTATGGCATATATCTGAGGTGTACATGTCCTCACAGATCTCTAATTCATTGATATTTACATTTATCATGGCATCATCAACTTGATTAGACGATACTCCTACCGCAAATGTACATCGACGAATATCTGCATTGTGCGGTATTAAATCCATGATAGCTTTAACGGAAAAATTCCATGATCCCATGGTCTTTCTTCCAGGTGGATTAGCGATCCATATAAACCTGGTTTGTGTTTGTGCTTTTCCAAACACAGTCCTGGTAACAGTGACCTCCCCTTTACTTCTTATTTCTCTCAACTGCTTAAAACTGCCATCCTCCACCAGTTCTTCTAACTCATCTACTGCAACTAACCTTCGGTTATACCTTGGTATAACTCCCCAGATAATATGAGCTGGACCTCCTTCTTTCATAGGTATAGTATATACAAGCCCTGTACGACCAGCAGATTCTCCCTGAACCATTATACCTAAATCATAATGTCTCATTAGGTCATCCACCACCTTACTTTTCCCTTGACCAGTATCTCCTATAATCAGAACGTCTAATCTACCACTTATAAGCTCCCTTTGAAACCAAAAACTATTAACAGAATGATAAATTAAGTCAACAGCCTTTATTAATTGTTCTCTGCCCCAGACTCTGGTATGATTGTAATTAAGTGCCTTTACTATGTGGTCATGTTTTTGTCTAACACTCTGATTATATGCAGGCTTAAACAAATTAGATTGTACCTGCATCTCAACGGTATATTCAAATTCTGTTAAAGTGTTAGCAAGTGGTTTTGCTTCGTCTAGTACTAATACCATTACGGCATTTACATCTCTAATATGCATATAGCCACTAAATGTATAGGGATTGTTAGTCTCTAATCCATGCCCAAGATAATAGGCAGTTTGTCGAGTATACTTATCGGTCCCATAATTATTGGTAATTCTTGGTGCTATATCTATAGTCTCGCAGTTTCTATAAGTCATACTGTATGACCACTTATCACAGCCACCATGTTTCTTAGGTAGTCCTAAGAACATACCAACACGACCAGTTAGATTGATACCTGACGAGTCAAGAAACAATAGAATTCCTTTTCGGTTGGCAGTTAGAGTTACTTCAATACCATCTATTTGTTCATGTAGAGGACAGCCCTTACAGTTTTTTATACTGGTACTTGGATTGCAAGTTGCTGTTATTTTTTCTGGTACAGCAAAGGCATTATCCAACCTTCCTATTGCCTCAGCATCAATATAAAGTCTTTTGCCTATATACTCCACCTTAAAAGCATCAAATAAGGTTATTTCTATCTTTTCCTCGAGTTTCTTTTTGCAATCAAGCTCGCAATATACGTCTAGCCCTGGTATTTGTAATATACCAGCGCAGCTAAAACCGTAGTTATCGTTAGCAAATACAGTGGTGCAGATATAAGAAATCTGTCCATGTATGGCTACTAAATCTGTACTGTCCCGGTTTTTTCTATCTCCAACAATATTATGAGTATGTTCTGCTTTAATATTTACCGACCATTCTTTCATCAAGTCATTAGTTGTTGCCCTATCTAAGCCCTGAGACTTGAAGTAGGCGGAGAGACGAAACATAACCATATTTAGAGTACCTAATTCAAAGATACCATTCTCTAGTAACCCCCTAATGCAAGGTGGGCTCTCCTTGAATTGTGGAATTTCAAAATCAGTTTTCCACCTAGACTCAAGCAGGGGTATGTTCGCCTTGCTTATCGCACTATCATAAAGGTCTACCGCTACCGGTGCCCATTTAGTGGCTTTCTGTGGAATAGACGGTTGTTCTTTCACTGCAAGCGATTGTATTTCTGGTATACTAAGTTCAAATACTTCATCAATACTTAACGGAATTTTATAATAACTAGGCTTACTACTATCTTTTGGTGTATTTATAGTGTTTTCTACCCGCCACATACTACGAGTTTTATATACACCATGGTCGGTAGTCTCTAACTTCATTTTATCGGCTATAATTCGCCAATATTTATGCATACTTTTATGAGGCATTGCCCCGAAAAGTTGACGAGGGACAATTAAGTGAAATCCTTTTTGACCAGAATACCAACACCTAATATGTGATTTATTTATTCCTTCTTTTTCAAGCCATAGAATAGCACGACATACATCTTCTAAAGCTTCTTCAAGGGCATTTGCTCCATCAAAATCCATATAGAAATCTGATGCATATTCTTCGCCAGTAGTTACAACATCATTATGGAAGGTTTGGATTGACGCCCACACATGCAAACTACCATCAGCTTTAGCATCTTTAACCCAACCATCAACACTCTCTAGTTTAAGTCGGTCCCATTTAGTATAGTCCCCACCCGCTGTAACCCTAGAAACGTCTTTATACTCTTGCATTTTTCAGGCTCTCCCGCCAGCAGCCTTGCTGCATAAAACGATTCAATGTGGTCTTTCCGGCACTCGTCCCTATAAAAATAGTCGAGGGAAATTTCGTTTATAGCTACCATATGTTTCTTTTTGGCTACCCAACAGTCTCCACACTCTTCTTGGTTTATAAAATCTCCAGAAGAGCAATGGCGATAACAAAACTTAGGTATCTTAGCCTTGTTTTTTTACCTTTTTGACAAGCGGGTCGATTGTTTGATCGGTTGGTCGGTCATTAGAATTAGCCTCCCCTACTTCTTCAATGGACAGAACAGCATTAGAACCATAAATGGCGGGATCAAATCTGGTTCCGCTTATCCTCTCATACCTTTTAATGTAGTAATCAAGAGCCCCTGCTATTCGGAGGTTCTCTATAGCTTTGTTATAAGCTACCTCAGGTATATACTTATTTAGTTTTTTATCTTCCGATGTCGCCACCTGGTTCATTATATACTTTGCTTGAGGTGGCACTGCTAGGTTGATTCTCACATCTTTTTCTTCCGACATTATTTTGTTCCCTTTCTCTAAAAGTCAAACTTCATTTGACTGGTTGCTTTTTCTAACTGCTCATTCCACCAAAGAACCTCTACTCTCTTTTGGTTCTTTTTCAACGCACCTTCACCAAGAAGTTTGGTCCCTCTTGTTGTTGGTGTAGCCTGAGATACTACTTCAATATCTCTCGAATACCAACTCTCTAATTCTTTATCATAAAATGGATTATGATAGCCACTTAATAGTACCATTCCTTGAACTGACAATAGCTTTTCAAGTAATAATTGGTGACCGTAAGAACTAAGGTCTACTATATATTTAGTTTTACTGCGCTGACTCTGCATATAAGGTGGGTCAACATAAAAGAACGTGCCATAAGTATCGTATTTCTCAATACATTCTATTGCACTTAAATACTCCACCTGGACTTCTCTCAACCTTTGTACTACTTCGGGTAGCTTATCTATGGCAGAGAGCCACTTATTAACAGTATTTTTCTTTATTCCATACGACCAACCACCTCGAATGTCTCCTGACATACATTGACGACAACGAACAAAGAACTCAACTGCCAATTCCACATCACAGCCACTATCACCGGATTCCAGAGTCTCTGCTATTAAAGAATACTGTATATTAAAGTCTAATATATTCTTGATTCTTTCGTATTCCCACCTACTATAAGGGCATAACTCTATTAGTTTCCGAAACGGTTCTGGCTGCCATCTTAATACCCTAAAGAAGTTCACTAATATTCCATAAGCATCGTTATATACTTCTACAGTTGCCGGCTTCTTAGCGAATAACAACGACGCTCCGCCACTAAAAGGTTCTACAGAAGTTTCATGCGGTGGTTCATGCTTTAATAATTCTTTAACTAAATGACCTTTACCTCCATACCATCTAATTGGTGAATTCATCTTATTCCTCCCATGCAGAAATTCCGTGCATAATACCTATCATTCTTCGTGACTTAGGTGGGTTTATTGCGTCTGCCGGTATTCCACTTTGTTCGCATTCCAAGGAAACCCTTGACGGTACTATACCTATATCAATAAGCATATCCATTGATTGTAAATCTCTGACAACAGCCGATGCTTCTGGATGTTCTGCCATAAATTCCGATATATCGTATGGTATACTCTGCCAACAGGAAATAAAAATATCATTATGCTTTATCTTCATTTTTTACACTCCAATCACTATTGCTTTATCTTTCGGAATAAGCTCAAGAATCTCGGTAAACGTTGGTGCTTTACGCTTTTTCTCAAACTCTTTTATCATACTATTTATATTAGATGATGAAAGCTCGTGTGACCATATTGACCTACCAAAAACTACTGTTAGAGCTTTACGAAATTCTGTATACGGCATACATAATCTGTCTTGATAAAGCTGGAACTTAACTTTTTGGTAATCTGTCCACCTTTTCCATTTTTCGTTATGAAATATATTTAATGCTTGTATTTTTGTAATCTGTTTCATTTTGTCTCCATTTCTCAAGATATTGGACGATGAGGATAGTGCTAGAATCCATCTTCATGAACTGAGTAGTATGCAAGCTCCACTATTGAGTGGATTCGCTCTGAGAGCAAGCTAGACACTCCCAGAGCGAAATCATTATACTACTACTGTCATATCACAGCAGTAGTGACTAGAATTCGTCTGCCTGGGAACCAGAACTACTAGATGTACCATTTGTATTATAATCCTGGTCTTTATCCAAGGTAGTGCCAAGGAACTCAGCCTCCATAGCCCTATACTCCTGTGTAGGAAATCCACCATACATTATCACACGACCAAGTGGGGCTACTAATTCCGGTGTAACCTTACCAACTGGAACAAAGTTAGCAACCGCCCATTTATTTCTGCCACGTTCCATCGTAGTCAACGATATTTTAGTTATCACAGAACTAAAATGTTTATCTTCCAATCCTGCCCTAAAATTACGCCAGTTTCTCAGACTAGATGGTGATATAGAAAGAATACTAGTTATGGAACTTTCTGGAACCCATAACAAGAACCGCCTTTGCTCTTTACATAGCTTACCAGCACCATTTGGAACACTCCCAAATTCATTATACCGACAAACATTACATTCAAAGCCAGCGTCCAATGGTGGTTTAACAGCATTCTTTACTATATCTGGTGTATCGCCTTCTATTACTTCAATCAATGCCCCCTTTCGTCCATAGTTATTTCTGGAAGAACACATTGGTCTGGAACCACACCAAGTCTCGATCAACTTCTGTTCGGCATCAGTACCAAAACTCCATAATGACCTGGTCTGCTCTGCAAATAATATAACCGCAATAATTTCAGGAAAATTCTTGGCAGTTTCCTGTCCCACAACGGCAAACATCGCTGTCTCTTTGATGATTTTAACGGGAAGAAATCCCGATTCATAAAATTCATCCGCCTTTTGGTTGAGAAAAGTCATAACTCCAGTACCTACCTCAGCCAGGTTTGTTTCCTCCACTATCGCCACTTCTGTCTTTTTCTCTTTCATTGTTTTATCTCCCTATAAGTCCAGGTCATCTATAAGTTGACCTATTGCTTTATGAATTTCATTACTATGAAACTGAATCGCATCATCTATTATTCTAGTAAGATGCGATTGTGGTGGTAGTGGCGATGCTCCCGATTGCTTACCTTCTGTTGCTGGTGGTGGTATATTTACCGTTTCAAAGATACAACAACCTAATTTTTGCTTTAGTTGTTTTATCCCTTCTGCCGTATCTTTCATAACACTCATAAGTCTTTCAAGTTGGTCCATTGGGGTAGCTAGTTTTTGCGTTGCTTGGGTTCCCATTTCAATTAACTCCTCTTCATTTTGTGATCTTAGGTCTGTAACGCCTCTGCCAAAGACAGGATCTCTATTTTGCCAAGTATCTATCTCTTCTTGAGTAGGAACTATTCTCTCGACTTCCTCTGCCCCTTTCTCTTTCATTATTAACCTACCTTCTTTTCTAATGCGAGCAGACGTTCTGCTACCGCTTTGTCTAATTCGGCTACACGGGCTATTACCCTTTCAACATCCCTTCTTAACTTGCCGTAACTTTCTATTAAGGAAACTGGACATGGTTTTGAGGTTACATCATTCTTCCTTTCAATTAACTCCTTCTCTTGTTTCAACCGTACACCCTCATCCAACTTAGCATATTCTTTTTGCATGATTTCTTCACCAAGATCATCAATAGGCTCTCGTTCTTTACTCATCATTTAATCCTCCGTTTGGTCGGGGTTCGCATAAAGATTGCTATGCAATTTAAGGGTAACATTTTGAATAACACTTACCATCATATCAGATTCTTCTAAAGATACGAGGTCAACTTCTTCAATATCTCTTATGTATACTGTTATACTATCTATATAACCTGCAATATTCTTTATATTGAGAAGCCAACGTAATTCAACCGTATCTCCTGGATGAAAAGATATTTTAGGAAGTGTTTGAGATAAACAACGATCCCTTCCTTCATTCACTTACTTCTCTCCTTCTAACATTTCTAGTACACTTTTACCAGCTTCGGCAAACCCATTGTTTGCCGCCTTCTTAGTTATCCTTAGAGTTTCTATATTCTCTAAAGATATACCATTAGGAGCTTCATTAGGATGATCCTTGAGATATTGGGTCAATCCTGGGTCTTTAGTTGATCCAAGATGAACCTTCTCTCTAAAGAATCGATCAACCTTACCATTTTCTATGCACCACCTCCTAAAACTTTCAAAGTCGAACACTTTGGTATAAGATTTGTGAACGATGGAAACCTTCTTACCAGTGGTCCCAGATACAGATAATATACCATGAGAATCCATCATAGCAGTAAGTTCGTTCATTAGTTCTACACGCCATTCTTTTATTTCTTTTAACCTAAGGACAATATTATCTTCAACTTCTTTCGCTTTTATGTAATCGTCTACCTTGTCTTGAAAATTGTTACCCATTTTCTTTTATCTCCTTTTCTGCTTTAAGAACCTTAAAATCTATCATTTCCCATGTATCAGGATCGTAAACTGTTTCGGTAACTACTTTTAAGGTTTCTCCATCTTTTAATTCTACAACCGGAAATTCTACATAAAATTTCTTACACATCTTATCACCCAATCAAAGTAAATTATCCACAGACATATCTAAATACTCAACAGAAGTTTGTAAAACCTGTGCTGAGGTAAATACCTTATCCGAATCTATTTTAGATTTTGCCATTCCACATTGATCTTCAAGACTAGATAACATAAGTTTTACCTTATGTATTCTTGATTTTATGTCTTTTTTCACATCCTGATTTCTACCTTCTCGATCTCCTTCCCTATCTTCTAACTCCGTTATCCTTCTGGCAAGTTTCAAAATCCTACTATCCAAATCCTTTTTTCTAATCATTTTCCTCACCCCATTATTGTAAATAGATCATCCTGGGTGATGCTAAGACTGCCTTGCACCGATACATCAAATTTGTCCTTCTCATCACCCATCACGGCATCAAACCATTTCTGCTTCTGTGCCAGAATGTCTTTGATGCCAAAATCGATGCTTTTGTTGCATCTTAAAGGGATAATCGTTGCCTCTCCTTTCTGGTTAAAACCAGTTATCCTGTCCTCAGTTTGACTATTGTTCAATAAATACATATCCTGAGTCATGAACACCATAAACTGAGCAGGGTTAAAGTCCATGCCCTGAGATAAAGAAAGATTAACAACCGCTATCCTACAATCTGGGTCAGCCTTAAACCTCTCCATATTGGCTACTCGGTCAATGGATTTGATAGCTCCATAAAAGGCTACGGACCCATGTTTTTCATAACGTTTTTCTAACTTCTTAATCATTGCCACAAACTTACAAGCAATAACCAGTTTACCTATATCCTCAAGATAATCCTCTATAAAGTTATCCAACCATTTAATCTTTGGGTTGTCTCGATCATTTAACCAATGGACAAGGGATTCATTATCTATTATGAAGCCACCAGTGATTTCCTGTAACTTCATAACTTGGGCCAAGTATCCTGAAATCTGGACCTGAGACATTACTCCAAATCCGTAAAGGTCGGCTCTGAGCTTGTTTTTAAGGCTATCATGAATTTCTTTCTGCTTGGTGGACATTTCTAACTCTTCTGGGGCCACCACTTTACCCAAATCCATACCAGCCTCTTCTCTCAAAACTCTGACAGAAAACCGTGAAATAATGTCCCTAATCTTCTCTAAAGCCCCTGGCTTATAGCCTGTAATATCATTCCCTGTATAACCACCAGCATAGCAATATTGCTTAGTGAAGTCGTCGAAGCCACTACCAAGACTGCATGGTGCGGTCATTTGAACCACTCGAACTACATCATGTGGTTTGTTAGCCACAGGAGTCCCGCTGAGAGCTATGAAATGGGTTGGCTTGTTATCACCATAAACTAGTTCCTGAACCACATAAGTCTGTTTAGACGGATTCTTAACTTTATGGCTTTCGTCTAAAATTAAAGCATATCTCTTCCCCTTTAGAGATTCGTGGACCGTTTCAATATCGGCCCTAAGACATTCGTAATTAACAATCTTGAATAGTCCGGGCTGAAACCACAAATCCTTCTTTTTAGCCTTTGTTCCTTCTATCACTTGAGAAATTCCCGGTACTGCGGAATTGGTAAAGTGACCCAACTCCTTATGCCAGATATGTTTAATAGTATTTGGCACAACAACTAAAACTAAGTCTATTAAACCCTTCATGTAAAGAGAATAGGCATAGATAATACTGGGTGGTGTCTTGCCAGTTCGCATCTGCCCCCAGTTGTTACTATAGCCAAGCAATATATAAAGAGCTAAAGACTGTAGTTGATGGTCATATTTTGTTAAAGGGAGGTCATTGGGGTCTAACCCAAAATCAGAGATTATAGCCTTAATGACTGGCATATCCATATCTCTAATACATTTTACGGTATGTATTTTGTCAATAGCGGAGTTGTAAAGATTCTCTGCTTCATCTGTCCATGGCACTCCATGGAATATATGCTCTATAATCACCTTATACTTTGCATCAGAAGCATTGGCAACCAACCTGGTCATCAACAATTCACATAATTCATAATGAGGTGACCGGTAGAACTTATCGCTCCACCGGTTCCTCTCATTATATTTGTGATAGAAGGCGAATCCAATCTCAGTCAACTTATAATCTGCCCATTGATCATCTGACATAATGACCAGGTTAGTTCTATGTGGATTCACCTTCTTGGTCGTTACTTCGGTTAGCATTGGTCACCTCAGTTTTCTTCTACGATGCTTTTTATTGCTTCTGCATACTGTTTTTGGCAAAAAGACATCAGGTCGTTCCAGAACTTAGCCTTGTCAAAAGCGGTCATTCCTTCATCATTCTCTAAAATGGAGTTAATTTCAGTTTCTAGTGTTTTTTTCCTTCTCACCCCGATTCATTTCCCTTTCTCCTTCTCCTTTTCCTTCTCCGCCAACTCAAACTCAAATTCCTTAACCCATACTTCAAAGTCGGCTACACCTTCGTTGAGAGCATTCATTCGGTCAGTCCGTTCACACTTTTCCCGATGTTTTTTTATCTCATTACCGATAGCCACAGTACCGTCTAAGTTACCTTCCCTTCTAACCAAATACTTGGCTTTGTATAGCTCCATTGTCGTACCCTTGACTATATTACTTTCATAGGTGTCTCTAAAGCCGGGTACAAGGTCATTCAAAGTTTCGATAAAAATATCGAACGTGCCGAAGATTTGTTCCTTCATCTGCATAAATTGCATGGTAAGTTGACCCTGTGCATTTACAAGAGATTGCAAAGGGTTTTGATTGACCGCCACCGGGTTGGGAATTACAAACTTTTTGTCACTCATTTATGGCCTCCTTGGATAGGTTGTTCAGGTAGTCGAGGATTTTGTTGGCTATCTTGTCTGCCTCGGTACGACCTTCGGCATTTCTGAAACCGTTTACGAAATCATTACAGGTTTCCAATTTTACTGAGCATTCCCCACAAAATATATCACTTCCACTGCTAGTACCATAATATTTCTTACAAAGACCGCAAGAATTACCTGAAACTCCCCTTGCCTCTTCATGATAGCCCTCGTCAATCAAATCTTTGATGGTATTCCACTTGCCAATAGCCTCATGAATGGCACAAATCTTTGTTAGTTGGTCGTCACTCATTTATGGCCTCCTTCTTTGTCCATACTACCAACACAAAATAGTGGAAGAAAAGCATTAACCTATACCGTTCGCCTAAAAAACCCTCATATTTTTCCACATTGCGGATAGAAAAACGAAAATCCTGCTCGAATAGACGAACCAGTCTAAAGCCCCATTTTCGCCATTCTCTACTTTTCATTGCCTTTTCGCCTCCTCTTCTATTATCAACAGTTCAAGATGAGCAACAATCTCACCTGCCATAAATGCTTTTTCACGCTTTTTTGCACTGCGAAATTCTCGTAACAATGTCGTACAATACTTTCTTGCGGGACATGGGTCGCCATCTAAGGAACAATTAAGTATGCCCCGGTACATTCTACATAAACCACAGACAGCACCACCTAAGTTATTTATTACTTTATGCTTATAGCGGAAATGTGCCAAGTGCTCGATTGTGTACCATTTTCCAAGAGTTTCATAAAGAGCGGCAAGTTTTCGATCATTCATATTCTTTTCGCCTCCTTCGCCATCCAATCTTGATACTTCTTAGGGATGGATGGTACGACTATAGCATCACCCAGAAAGTCAGCTAACCCTTTAAGCTCTTCCCTGAACTTTTTAAGGTCTGCTTTTAGGAACCTAATTTGTATGTTACGTTTGGTCACTTTATAGGACATCTATGACCTCCTTTGAAAGAGGAAGCCGCCGAACTCCATAGCTTAGCCTTGCCCGTGGCTGTTTAGTCATAAAATTCGGCGGCGGTTGCTTATTTCACCTTAGTCAATATGCCATTCTCTGTCCACAACTGACCAAAACCCTTGCGTTGATACGGGCCAGGATATACGAATGGTATACCCTTGTCATTGCCAGTAAATTCTTTATTCCACATACTGGTTTCGATAATCATATTATCAATGTTTTTGCCCACTAAAGTCTTAAGATGTTTCTTCGATGGTGTTGTTACGGCTATCATTGGGTCTCCTTTTCTCGTTCTTCTATTTCAACAGTTGCTACGACATCTATCAAAAAGTTCATAGCAACAAGGATGTCGCGGTGGTTATGGTTATCATTAGCAGTGCCCCATAATCTAAAACCATCAGATTTGGCAATTCTGTATCTGGTCCAACCATCACCAGGCGACCACGTTTCCATCGTCCAACCTTCAGTCGTTCCCTTTCCACACCTCAAATCAAGATTTCTGCACATATGCTTAAAAGCTTGCTCTACGTCTTTTCGCATTGGTTCTCCTTTTTAGTTAGTTTCAAAGGACAACGTGCACATTCTTACGATAACCGCATCCTCCCGCTTACGCTTTTCTTGGTCTAGCCTTGCTGTTCTAGCCGCCTTTGCAGCTTTCTTGCGCTGTTCCCACTCTGGCATTGTTATTCGCTTGCTGGTTAGTATGGTCATTTTGTGCCTCCTTTTTCTGGATAATGATAGTTGTTATCATATCTCTAGTAAAGTTAAGAGCAACTAGAATGTGATGGTGGTTGTAGTAATCATTGGCGGCGCCCCGCAAAGAAAGACCGTCGTCGTTCCTCTCAATCTTTCTCCTAATCCAACCTTCACCCGGGTTCCAACCTGATATTTTCCAACCCTCAGTTGTACCATCACCAAAAGCATCGTCAATGGTGCGACACATGGACTTGAAAGCCTTTTCAACATCTTTTCTCATTGGGTGGACTCCTTATATTAAACTAAGTGCGAGCAACTCTTTTTCATTAAACTGATGGTCACACTTTAGGCAGCCATAAGTTTCATCATCAGATGTTTTACTGACCGTTGCTATAGCTTTATTACAATTAGGACAAAAGGTGGCACTATCGAGATGGTAGTGAAAAGACTCCTTTTTGTTATCCCTCACATAGTGCAAACCACCGTCTGTCTGCTTCCAATAACCATCGTCATTCAATAGACCAGGGTGGTCTTCCATCAGTGCATCAATGGCTGGTATGGCATGGGAATGAATAAACTTCATTAAAGTGGAAGCAAGCTGGTCTTTAACAAAGTCACCAACCCTTATTTCCATTTCATCCCATGTTTTATCATCCATGTAGTAAAAAGCCCACTCATAAAGGTCGGCACCGATGCCGCACGGGTCTTCGGCGTCCTCTTGCAAGCATTCGAGATGATGCTTATATTTTAGATAGTTTTGGGTTACTGTGTTGTCGCCACGAGAATGATGACGGTCCAGATAAACATCTTTCTTTCCCATTGTGTCCACTCCTTTAATTCGACCCACCGTAGTTAGTCGGTGAATCTTTGTTGTTGGGAATGTATAACCATTCCCGTTTCTGCTTCGGTAAACCCGAAGCACGCTTGTTACTACTGTATATTATGAGCATGTATAATAGCTAAAGTGAGGGATGTCTCTGGAATGTCCCTATGCTGTAGTATGTCCACTGATGCTCTGTGCATGCTGTGACGAGCGAATATGAGTGTGTAAAAATGCTGGAATCTGCTAAAAGTCGGATACTGAAACAAAAACAGGGAATGCAACCCTGAGTCAATCTGAGTCGCATTCCCTGTCAATATGGAATATATCTTGACGTGTTGTTGTGTGTATGTATCTCAGTTTCCGTTTAATATTGTCAATACTCTGTCTGTCTCGTCCACTGCTTTCTCTAATTGTTTCCCGACGTTGGAAAAGTTTATCGAACTCGATCCTTGCTCCACTGTGTCTCCGTGCTTTACAAGTGACCTGCAAAAGTCAACGTCCATGTCCACTCCGTCGGGACCAAATCGAGTGATAACATAAGCTCTGCGAGTGGAGTATTCGACTCCATTCCATTCGACTTTCTTACGTGTTCCAGTTCCAGAACCCGCTTTGCGACCAACTGTCTTCCCCACTCTAGCCTTCACTGCGAATTGTGGAGAGTCTATCGTCTTATCGGGATTCTGAATGCGGAGCAAGTTCACTGAATTGTAAACTAGCTTGATACTAGCAGAGTCGTTGTCGGGAATCTGTATTCCCTTGCCCAGTATGACTTTTGAAGCACGCTCCTGAATCTTTGCCTTCGCTTTAATCCATTCGTCATACTGGATTACAACGCTTGCACGCTTTTTCCCCAATACTTTATCTGCTAGTATCGGGTCTGCAACTGCTAAAGCAGTGAATTCAGCGGACGGATAATCAGAACGAGGAACCCCAGCTATATCAACGTACATATCGTCTTTTGCTATGAACTTACCCGATTCTGCGTCACGTACAAAATCTACGTCGTAAGTCTTGACAAAAGCAGGAACCATAAGCTCTGATATACTGTTAGCAAAAACTTGCGCATCTTCTTCTAAAGCAGTGATAGCCGTTTGCTTCAGTTGTTTCTTCTCTTGCGCTAGTTTATCCTCTGTTACTTGTTTCTGTAAAGCTAAGACACTGCTTTTCTGTTCGTCTGTAGCCCCTTCTGCCTGACTTGCCAGTGCAAGTAAATTTTCCAATTGTTTTGCATCTAAACTCAAAGCCATTTTATGTACTCCTATAGTTTTGAGTCAAAGATATATTCCATATTCTTTTGTCAAAGAACAATAGCATCTCTTGCATCATCAGTGCATAGCAATGCTAGACTATACAGACGACTCCGCTAAAGTCTGAGACACCAGTGTCGGAGTCGTTTCGCTGTTATTGAGATTTGAGAGTCTCCACACTTGGGAGTAACTGCTCCGCAGTTTCAAGAACGAACTCTTGCAATATTTCTGTGAGTTCAGTTAGCACAAAATCACAAACGCCGTCGTCAAGTGATTGGAGTTTATTCTCTGGAACGTTTTTACTAGCCCATTCAAGAAGTGACGAAACTAAATCATCCGTTAAGTCATTTTCTTGAATAGACTCAACATAACATTCTAGCGTCGTCCCAAATTGACGTTTGTTGCGCTCCTGTGACTTAGATAAAGTAGCCATTGCTAGATTGCATTGGGGACATATCATCTGCTTAGTCATTGTAGATGTTCCTTTGTTGTTGTAGGACTCCTAAAGTGTTGAAGTCGCTTACTACTTGATTAGAATAACTATCTTCTTATATTATAAGTATATCATACTTGTTTGCTTTTGTCAAGTATTATCTTTGCTTGTTTGTTTGTTTGTGCTGTTTGTATTGCTCTTTTGTCGAAATTGTAGTAGATTATTGCAGTTATCCACGTAGAATGTTGATATGAC
>SDBU01002864.1_pt1 | contig 22433 bp, 21 predicted proteins | sample 2277071 | NCBI WGS metagenome assembly SDBU01 (sample SAMN10397929, study PRJNA504765) | marine sediment metagenome | isolation source: marine sediment core GS08_GC12, 126 cmbsf | place: Arctic Ocean: Gakkel Ridge, Loki's castle | collected 2008 | reverse complement strand
CCCTCTATCACCGCGCAGCCCGTCAGTAGGGCAAGGGCCGCCAGGCAGGTCAGCAGCGCCAGAGCGTTAGATCTCGGACGCCCCGACTCGACCGGACAGTGGCGCATCTCTGCGTCCCCTGCCTTGCCCCTCGACTTCGTGTTCACTACGGCCCTCCCGTCCCCCTCCGTTCTCCATTAGTTTACTTAGGCCCCCGGAGGTTCATTCCCCCGGGAACTTGCTGGTGACGGGGCCCCCTACACCTCCAATATGGCCTTTCCCAGACGCGGTTGCAAGGCGCAACGGACGTGCCCGCCTCGCGCGGGAGGCGGCGCACACCAGCCGCCTCCATCGGTTTGGCCCTACACGGCGTCCAGCGCCTGCTCGAAGTCGGCAATGATGTCGTCGGGGTGTTCGATCCCGACGGAAACGCGGATCATGCCGGCATGGATGGCAAGCTCTTGCTTCTTTTCCTCCGTGAAGGAGATGTATTGGGAGGAGTAGGGATGGATCACGAGCGTCTTGCTGTCGCCGAGATTCGCCAGATGATATGCGAGCTTGACGTTCGCAATGAACTTGAAGCAATCTTCCTGGCCGTCCAGCCCAAAGGCGAGGAGCGCACCGTAGCCCTTCCCGTCGAACTGGCGCCCGGCGGTCTCATGCGAGGGGTTCGTTGGCAGGCCCGGGAAATTGACCCACTGGACCTTCTTGTGGCCGGCGAGATACTCCGCGAGCTTCTGCGTGTTCGACATGTGGCGCTCCATGCGCAGTGCCAGCGTGTCAAGCCCGATCACGGTTAGGAACGAATGCAAGGGGGCCTGCGTGGTGCCGAAGTTGATGTGTATCTCGCGCCAGACCTTGTCCAGGAAAGGTGCGTCCGGTCGTTTGCCGCACGAGACCTTGAAGTGCGGGTACTTGTCCAGATCCCACTGGAAGTTGCCCGCGTCGACGATGGCGCCGCCGACGGCGCTTCCGTGCCCGTTCAAGAACTTCGTCAGCGAATGGATCACGACGTCCGCGCCGTATTCGATCGGCCGGCAGAGATAGGGCGAGGCCAGCGTGTTGTCCACGACGAGGGGGATGGAATGCCGATGCGCCAGTTGCGCAAGTTCCGCGATATCGGGAACGTCCATCTTGGGATTGCCGATCGTCTCCACGAAGATCAGCTTGGTGTTGTCCGTGATAGCGGCTTCATATTCGGCGATGTTCACGCTTTCCACGAGCTTCGACGTTATGCCGAACCGCGGCAATACGTTGCTGAAGAGCAGATAAGTGGACATGAAGAGGCTGTTGCCGGAGACGATCTCATCGCCCGCGCCTGTGATGGCCATGACGGTGTCCGTGACCGCCGCCATTCCCGAGCTCGTGACCAGTGCGCCTACCCCGCCCTCGAGCGCGGCTATCTTGGCTTCGAGCGCATCGTTGGTCGGGTTGCGGAGCCGCAGGTAGATGTGGGCGGCCTTCTTTCCGGCAAAGGCATCACTGAGTTCCTGGGCTGTCTCGAACCTATGCGCGGCCGTCTGGTAGATCGGCGGCAACGTGCCGTTCGCCCAATCCTCCGGCGTCTGCCCCGCGTGAATCACCCTGGTGTCGAACTTCCACGCACTTCCGTCACTCATTGTTCTCCTCCTTCGGTGCTGAGCACCTTTTCGACGATTTCCCGCAGGACCTCGGGTTCAACCGGCTTCTCCACGTACGCACTCGGTTCCAGCCCGAAGTACTCTCCCATTTCAGCAGCTGAACCTCGGATTCCGGTCCGTTCGCCAGTGGCCGTGAGCATGACAACCGGGATGCTTCTCAACTCCGGGGCCTTCTTCATATCAACGAAGACACTGAAGCCATCCTTCCCAGGCATCTGAATGTCGAGAATGACCAGATCAGGCTTCTCAGCCCTGGCTTTCTCCAAGCCCTCGGCACCGTTCGACGCGGAGACCGCCCGGTAGCCTGCCTCTTCCATCACGGCGGTGACGAACGTGACTGCGTCCGGCTCGTCGTCAACGACGAGGACCGTCGGCTTCACTGCATCCTCCATTGGCCCCTCCGCTTGCCCAAAGACACTCATATAGCGATCACTGCCACCGATCTCAGCCCGGCCTCATCCTCCGCCGCACCTCCGTCGGTGACTTCAGTCAGCTCGGTTCCCATCCTTTCCTGATGCTTCTGCAGGTGGCAATGCCTCATTGAGACTCCCTGTCCTGTAGCCTTGGAGATCGAGCGTGACGTAAAGGAATCCCAGTTCCTTCATGCCCTGGTTGACTCTTTCCCGCAGTCCCGGCTCGGTAAGTTCGTGCACGCGATCTGCGTCCACCTCCACGCGGGCCAGCCTTCCATGGCTTCTGACCCGCACCTGCCTGAAGCCCAATTCCCGAAGGAGTTTTTCTGCTCCGTCCACGCGCTGCAGCTTCTCGGACGTTATGGCCTCTCCGTAGGGGAATCGTGAGGCAAGGCACGCCATCGACGGCTTGTCCCACGTTTTCAGTCCCATCTGCTTGGACAGCGCCCTGATCTCCCGCTTGGTCAGCCCGACTTCAATGAGTGGGCTTCTGACGCCCGCTTCACCGGCCGCCTTTCTGCCCGGCCGGTAGTCCGAACAGTCATCGGCGTTGCTCGCATCCAGGACACAGCCGATTCCCTCACGGGCGGCGATCTCCTGCAATCTCGCGAACAGCTCCTTCTTGCAGTAGTAGCAGCGCTCGGGAGGGTTGCTGGAGAAGTCAGGATCTTCGAGCTCGTCAGTTGAGATGGACAGGTGTCTCGCGCCCAACGAGCTGGCCATGTCACACGCAAACTCGTGCTCCTCCTCGGGGTAGGTCGCAGAGACGGCCGTAACCGCAAGCACTCTCTTTCCCAGCACTTCAGCCGCCACCTTGAGCAGGAAAGTGCTGTCCACTCCGCCCGAGTACGCCAGCAATGCGCTCTCCATGCTCTCAAGAGCATCCCGGAGCGCTTCCAGTTTCTCTTCAGCGGTCATACGGATCACCTTTAAGTTGCTCTCTGCTTTCACGGCCGCGTTCCTTTTCTTCCCTGAGCCTGGCCATCTTACGCCACCCAGTCATACTGCTCATAGCAAGCGCGAGCTTCACGGGAGGCGAGAAAATCCATGAACTGTCTCGCTGCCGCAGGCTGCTTGGCGAATGTCAGCAGTCCCACGCCGGTCCCCCGCATTACTTGCTGCTCCCGAGGCATCTCGACGATCTCTATTCGGCCCGGGGCCAAATGCTGGAAACTGGTCCAACCGAATGCCGCGTCAACCTTTCCCTCTGCTACTGCTTCGACAATGGCAATGCAGCCGTTTGCGTGATAAGTAATGTTACGGCAAATGCCTTCCAATAGCCCCAGACGGGCAGCGATATCCTCCCATAGTCCTTTGAGGCAGTCGAGGACCGAGATCCCTACCCGTACGCCCGGCTCGGCCATGTCCTCTGCGGAGTGGATGCTCCGGGGATTGCCGGCGGGCACCAGTATGGCGGAGCGGCGGAGCGCTATGGTGCGGCGCTGGCCCTTTTGGACTATTCCCCTGACCTCGCCGTCATCGAGCAGATACTCGGCACCGCCGATAGCAAGATCATGTATGCCGGCTTCAGCGATCTCAACGAGAAAGTCGTCGCCACCGGTCTGACCTGTCGCCTCTTCGGCAACGGGCTCGGCGCAATGGCGACTGCACACGCTGATCTCCACACGAATGTCTGATTGTTTCTCGAACAGCTCCGCCGCCTTTTCCAGAGGCGCGGCGCAGGCACGAGCAGAGAATACACGAACCACACGATCCTCACTTGCTGACATCAAGTCTCTCCTGCCCAGGGGGAAGATCGGTTGATTGCTCGGCGGAGGAGCGGCCCTCTGAAGACAGGCGTGCTGACTTCGGAGTAGGCAACACCATCTTAATGGCCACGAAGATGATGAAGATGGCGAATATCTTCCTGAGCACATTGCCGGGTAAGTACCTTGCCAGCCGGGCTCCTGCCAGCGCTCCCCCAACTGCCCCCACGGCAAGCAGGCTCACATACAGCATGTTCATTTCGATTTGGGGATTCAATTTGTAGTGAAGTGCTCCGGCCAACGCCATGGGGACCATCACCGCAAGGGCCGTCCCCTGTGCCGACTTCTGAGGAAAGGCAAATAGCAGAACAAGTGCCGGGATGAATATAATGCCGCTGCCCAACCCCAGGGTTCCGCTGACGATCCCAGCGCAGATGCCCAACAAGAGAAAACCCCACCACGGGCCTGACAATGTTGCCATGGTCACCTCTGGATCCTGAATGCTTCCACCATTCTGTCTACAGCCTTCAGGGCCTTGCGCCTGATCGCTTCCGGCACCTTCACCTCGTATTCCATCTCCTCCAGGGACCAGAGGATCTTCTCAAGGTTTGTCCGTTTCATGTTGGGGCAGACGGCCGCCTCTGAGGCAGCATAGAAGCGCTTTCCGGGGTTCTGCTTCCGCAGCTGATGCAACAATCCGACCTCCGTGCCCACTATCATCTCCTCGCTGGATGACTCGCGTGCGCGTTGGCACATGCCACTAGTGGAAAGGACGCTATCCGCAAGTGCGATGACGGCGGGGGTGCATTCCGGATGAACCATGACCTCCGCCTCGGGATGCTGCGCTTTCATGCGCAGGATGTCCTGCTCCAGGATCTTGACGTGGGTGGGGCAGTAACCGTTGTGAAGGATCAGCTTCCTGCCTGTCTTGGCGGCAACGTAAGATCCCAGGTACTGGTCAGGGACGAAGATAATGGGCCTTTGGCTATCCAACGATTCGATCACGTCTATGGCGTTCGCGGAAGTGCAACAGTAATCGCTCACGGCCTTGACGGCCGCACTGGAGTTCACATAGCTGACAACAATGGCGTCGGGGTGCCGGCGCTTGAGCTCCAATACACACTCCACAGGTGTCATCTCGACCATCGGACAGCCGGCGTCCTTGTCCGGAATGAGAATAGTCTTGTCTGGGCAGAGGATCGACGCAGTCTCGGCCATGAAACGGACGCCGCAGAAGACGATGACGCTAGCATCCGTTTCCGCCGCCTTCCGGCTTAGGCCCAGAGAATCGCCAACGTAGTCGGCGACATCCTGGACCTCCGGCAATTGGTAATTATGTGCCAGGATGACAGCGTTCCGCTGCTTCTTGAGCTTCCCGATCTTTTTGGCGAGGGACTCTGCCACTTCCCCGACTCTCCATTTCCTCGGTAGATTGCGAAGACGTGTGGCGCAGCCGCGGGCTTGCCGGATCGCGGAAGTCTGACTGCACGGTTCGGGGCGCCGCTCAGCGGCACGGTGCAGCTCTGCTCGCACCGATTACGGCGCTAGTGATTCTGCAACGGAACTCGCTGTCCAGATGCTCAAAGTGACGCTCTGAGAGTGCCCGCACGCTTCCTTCTTTTGGACCTTTTGCTGGTTATCATTACCTTCGCCAGGGTCTCTTCCGCAGCCGGCGCTACACAGAACTCAGCTCTCTGCTTTCCCTCGTTGTCCGACAGGACAACCTTCACTTTATGGAGATGACGAGCCTTGCTGTACCAGGCTGTTATGGCCGCTGCCAGCAACATATCCCCATCGGTGGGTTGTCCCCGCACAACGGTGAGTGGCCCCGGGACGTCCGCAACTTCCAGCAGGGCGTCCTCCCCACGACTCCACGCGAGCAACTTCTTGTTGTCCTCCTCATCCCTCCCAACGATCGCCTTTGCCGTGGGCGACAGGCGGAAGTGCCTTCCCGCCCTCAGCACCAGAACATCGTTGACCGAGAACTCGGGATCATGTTCGAGAAGATCCCTCATTCTGGCGGCAAAGCTGGGTTCGGTCAGCCGGCACCCGCCTGCCGGACAGGGGTAGTCGCCGATGCCGAGCGTCTCGGCCAGTTCCATCTGCGGCAGTCGCCGCCGTCCCGTAATGGCCTGGAATCTATCTCGATCCACCCAGCCTTCCTCTTCCGGTATGCTGGGTTCAAGCACCTGTGCGCAGAGCGGCCTGACCACCAGCCCCTGAAGGCCGGATTCCTTCTCAATCAGGCGCATGGCATCCCTTCTTTGCGACATGGGTCGCTCGCCCAGCACTTCGCCCGTCACAACGAAGCGGGCCCCGATGCGTTCCATCAGTCGGCGCGCGTTGCGAAACAGCATGATGCGGCAGTCAATGCACGGGTTCATGCCGCTGCCGTAACCGTGTTGGGGCCGCTTGATCACCTCCAGGAACTCCTCGGTCACGTTCTTGACGGTCAGGGGCACGCCGAATCGCTCCGCCGCCTTGACGGCCTCGTGCTTGCAGCTCGACCGGGCCGTGCACGTGCAGAACAGCGTCGTATGGTTCAGCGCGTGCAGCTGCACGCCCTGGTCCAGCATGAGCTTCATTGCCAGCCGGCTGTCCAGCCCGCCCGACAGAAGCAGAACCGCCTTCATGGGACCTCTCTTTAGCACCTGGTGTTCTGTCAATCCGGCAATGACGGGTAGGGGCGGCCGCCAAGGCGGCTAAAGTTCGCGAACCGCCCCTACAAGACTAACGGCTCTCAACGATGGTCTGGGTGCCCACGCGCAGTTGGGGAGCGCCACATCGCGCAGGATGTTGGGAAGGCACCCCAACCAAAGAGCGCGCGCGAGAATGGACGCCCCACGGCTTGGCACTGAGCAACCCTCATCCCATGCGGCTAAGCGCAACGGGGGCCGTCGCCTTCTTCTCCGTTCTTCCCAATATCTGCAACACGACCTCCGCCGCCCTCTGCCCGGACAGGAGCATCCCACCGAAAGTGGGGCCCATGCGTGGCAGACCGTAGGCGGTCGCCACAGCCATGCCGGTGATCACAAGCCCCGGATGCACCTGGCGCGTGTGCTCGACAATCAGGTCCTCAGATCGGTCCACCCACATCGCGCCATAGCCCGGCAGTTCAAACAGACCGCGCTCGGCGAGCTTGTGCAAGACGTACGCATCGTGGCCCGTCGCGTCAATGAGGACCTTCGCTTCGAGGGCCACAGGGTCCACGCACGTGATCTGGCGTGGCAGCGCCTGAACCGGGGTCCAGTTGATCACCGCTCCAGCGACGCGGTTCCCCTCCCTGAGCACGACGTCTTCGAGACTCGTCATGTTCAGGCACTTGATTCCCGCGTCACAGGCTGCGGCGATAAGCTTCGAGCAGGCGTGCGGCCCATCGGCGACGTACAGGCCGGGGCTGAACTCCGAGTGCGGGATGCCGAGCTCCTCCAGTATCTCCTGGGCGGGCGCCCTCACGGTGAGCTTGTTCATCAGGTAGCCGCCGATCCAGAAACCGCCGCCCAGGTAGTTGTTCCGCTCGACGATCAGCGTCTTGACGCCTTCGGCCGCTAGGCGCCGGCCGGCCATGAGGCCGGAGGGGCCCGCACCTACGATGATGCAGTCATTCTCCACGTGGTTTTCGAGTTCCTTCGCAAAACTCACCACTATGCTGCGAGTCACCTCTTTCTCCCCGACGGGGCTGAACATCCGACCTTCAGCCATAACAGTTCCTCCTTCGTGCAAGCAACGCGGACCTCTGTCCAATGCTCATTCCGGATTGATACGGATATCGCTGGCGCCGCCGGTCACTGCTCGAACAGCCAGGTTGTGAGATACCTCTCGCCGGTGTCCGGCAGGATCGTGACGAGCAGCTTCCCTTCGCTTTCCGGCCTTCGAGCCACCTGCAAAGCTGCCCAGACCGCGGCGCCGGAGGACACTCCGGCCAGTATGCCCTCCTCCCTCGCAAGCTGTCTGGTCATGTTGCCGGCGTCTTCGCTCGAGACCGGGATCACTTCGTCAACGAGTTCCATCCGCAGCACCTCGGGAAGGAAGCCCGCGCCGATGCCCTGTATCTTGTGCGGACCGGGTTCGCCGCCGGCAAGCACCGGCGATTCTATCGGCTCCACCGCAACCGCCTTGAACTCAGGTTTCCGCTCTTTGAGCACTTCGGCCACGCCCGTTATGGTCCCGCCGGTTCCGACGCCGGCAACGACTATGTCGACGTCCCCGTCGGTGTCGTTCCATATCTCCTCGGCCGTCGTCTCACGGTGCACCTGGGGGTTGGCCGGATTCTTGAACTGCTGCGGCATGTAGGCGTTCGGTATCTCGCTCACCAGCTCCTCGGCCCTCTTGACGGCGCCGACCATTCCCCCCTCTCCGAGCGTCAGCACAAGCTCCGCCCCCAAGCCGCGAAGGAGCTGCCGCCGCTCCATGCTCATTGTGTCAGGCATCGTGAGCATCAGTTTGTATCCGCGGGCGGCGCACACGAATGCCAACGAGATCCCCGTGTTGCCGCTCGTGGGCTCCACGATAGTGCAGCCTTTCTGGATAAGCCCTTTCTCCTCGGCGTCGTTGATCATGCTGACGCCGATGCGGTCCTTAACGCTGGAAAGCGGGTTGAAGGACTCGAGCTTGGCCAGCACGTCGGCGCCCGTTCCGCCGGCAATCCTTTTCAGGCGGACCAGCGGGGTATTCCCGACCGTTTGCGTCACATCGTCGTAGATTCTTGCCATTGTCCGTCCCTCGAACCGGCAGCTCTCAGACCCTCCTCGCTACGTCCCACCGACGCCGATCAGATCTGATACGTCAGGGCGAACGAACGGCTCTTTCGTTCTTCCCTGTCAGCAAGGTCCTGAAGAGTCGTGCGCTTCAGGATTCCCTCAATGGCTTCCTTCATCTCGAGCCAGGTGTCCCTGGTCACGCAGAGCCGCTCCATCGGACATGAGTCGGGATGCTCAAGGCAGTCAACCGGAGCAGGGGACCCCTCCAAGACCTCGAAGATCCGGCTGAGCGTGATATCTGCGGGCGGCTTGGCGACTCTGTAGCCGCCCCGAGCGCCGCGCACGGCCACCGCAAGGCCGGCCGCCTTCAGTGCCCTCATGATCTGCTCCAGGTACTTCGGCGAGAGACACTGACGCTCGGCGAGCTCCCTGACGGAGAGGGCCCTGTCCGGATAGACCATAGCCAGTTCGGCCATTGCGCGAGTGCCGTACCGCATCTTAGTTGTGAGCCTTATGGACCATCTCCTAGTGCTACGGTAGGAATGCTACGACAGTAGCACATCCCCTCTTGTGTGTCAACCCTCCGATGCGCGGGACCACTGCACCTGCGCCTGTTGCCGGTCCACGAGGCCAAAGCCACGGCGGAGGACGTAGCACGGGGGGTGGATACGCCGCTGAAGTTCACGCTTCAGCTCGTTCGCAACATCGCTGGAGATCAACCTCCGAGCGCGGTGCGACAACGTGACGCCGAGCTGCCTGGCGATGTCATTGACGAGGTGTCGCTGTGCGCGGTGTTCATGGCCTCGGTTGTTTCAGCCCTTTCGAAGGCCAGGGCATAGCCGCGGTGCTCGATCTCTCGCATCACCAGCAGAGCGTCGTCTTCCGAATCTTCAACGCTCAATACGCGGAGTGTCTTGCCCGTGTGAGACTCATCTCCCTGCCGGCGGGGGCTCGTTCAACAATAACCAATAGATCCCCAGTTGTCGCACTGCATCGGCGAATTCGTCGAACCGCACGGGCTTGCGAACGTAACCGTTGGCACCCAACTCGTAGCTCTCAATTATGTCCTGCTCCTCCCTCGACGAGGTGAGAATGACAACAGGGAGGAGCTTTGTCCGCTCGTCGGCCCGAATGCGTCGCAGCACTTCCAACCCGTCCACTTTTGGCAGCTTCAGATCGAGCAGGACCACCGCCGGCATATTGCTGATGTCCAGGTCCGCATACTGGCCTGAGGCAAAGAGATAATCGAGTGCTTCGACCCCATCACCTACAACCTTCATCTCGTTACTGATGTTGTTCTGCTTCAGGGCGCGCAGGGTCAACTCAACGTCGTCTGGATTGTCTTCTACAAGCAGGATGGTTCGGTCAAGCATCCTTCTCTCCTTTCGAATTCGGAGTCCGGAACTCGGAACTCGGAGTTCATTTCCTTTTCTTCGCCGTTTTGATCGACGAAACCACCATTGCCAGGATCTCGTCCGCCTCTTCCTCCACTGTCCCCATCTTGTTGATGAAATCCGCGGTTGACTTCGCCCGCTTAGCAGCTCGGTAGTTCGCGCCCACACTTGTTCCAGACCGCAGCAGTTGCCCTTTGATTACCACGCGTTGGCCGCCTTGATCACACGCAACGCGAATTCCTTGGTTCTCTTTCCCAGTTCGTCCCGGCCCATGTTGTGTCCTCCTTCGCCGTTCCGGCTTCCGCGTTCCGCGTTCCCTTCACGCTCCCAGTGTGAAGTAAAACGTTGCGCCTTGGTCCACTGCGCCTTCGGCCCAGACGCGCCCGCCATGACGATGAACGATGCGCTGTACCGTAGCCAGGCCAATGCCGGTGCCCGGGAACTCGGCCACCGAGTGCAGCCGTTGGAATGCACCGAACAGTTTGTCGGCGTAGGCCATGTCAAAGCCAACGCCATCGTCGCGCACGAAATAAACCATGTCGGCCTCGTCCAAATCCGCATTGGGCATTCGGCATTCCGCATTCCTCACAGCCCCGAACTCTATCCTTGCGCGTGGCTGTTTACTCGTGAACTTCCACGCATTGTTCAGCAGATTCTCCAGCAGTGCGCGCAGCAGGTGAGTATCACCTTCGGCGATGGCTCCTTCCTGGATGGTTAGCTCCACTTGGCGCTCGGGCTCAGTTTTCCGAAGTCCTGCGGCAACACTCTGCGCCAGCATGCCTAAATCAACCGTCTCACGTTTCATTTCCGTCCGTGCTACGCGTGAAAGTGCCAGCAGGTCGTCAATAAGATCTCCCATGCGTTCGGTTGCCGCGCGGACGCGCTGGAGGTAGTCTTTGCCTGTTGCATCCAACTTATGCGCGTAGTCCTCCAGGAGCGCCTGGCTGAATCCGTCCATGCCCCGCAGCGGCGCGCGCAGGTCGTGTGACACAGAGTACGAAAACGCCTCCAGTTCCTTGTTAGCCTCGGCCAATTCTTTGGTCCGTTCCGACACTTTGACTTCCAGTTCATCGTGTGCCTTCTGCAGCGCCTCCTCCGCCTGCTTCCGCTGGGTCATCTCTTGCCGGAGATTCTCATTGGCTGCTTCGAGCTTGGCTGTGCGCTCTGCCACCAATTCCTCGAGCTGGTCGCGGTGCAGTCTCAACTCAGATTCAGCCCGCTGCAGCGCACGGTACTGCGATGCCGCGTTCTCGTACGTGGAAAGGAGAAAGTGCAGGATCTGGTTGGCCTCGGGCCGAATGAAGAGCGATTCCCCTTCCAAAGTGACCTCCAGCCCTCTTGGTCCAGGCGTCTCCCCTGGTCGTTTGGCCTCTGCCAGAAGACGCTCAAGTAGGGAAATAACATGCTCCTCGGTGTACGGCTTGGTGATGTAGTCGTCCGCGCCGACTTCGATGCCGCGCCGAACGTCCTCCGGTTTAAACAACTGCGTGACCAGGACCACCGGGATACGCCGTAGCTCAGGGTCGCTCTTTATCGCCTCGCACAGCGCAAGGCCGTCCATCTCAGGCATGACGATGTCACTGAGGACCACGGCTGGCCGCTGCTTGCGGACGGCGGCCAGCGCTTCTTCGCCGTTAGCAGCCACGGCGACCTTGTAGCCATGCGTTACCAGCATGTGTCTGAGCTGTTCAGCCTGCGTGCGGCTGTCCTCGACGATCAATACATCCACATCGGTGCTGAGTCGCGTGATGGTCTCTGCCTCAACAATCCGCTTGACGCACGACAGCAGGAGTTGCTCGTCGCAGGGCTTCACAAGGAGATTATCCGCACCGGATTCCAGTCCTTTGACAACGTCTTTGAGGTCGGAAAGCACCGTCAGAAGGATGACGGGCACGTCTTTGAGGTCTTCATCATCCTTAATGTGCCGGCAAAGCTCATAGCCGTCCATTCCCGGCATAACAATGTCGCTGACGACGATGGTCGGCTTCTGCTGCCTTACGGCCGCGAGGGCCTGCTCGCCATCTGAGGCAACTGAGGCGCGGTAGCCCGCATTCTCAAGAATCCATTTCAATCGTTCCGCCTGGGTAGGGCTGTCCTCGACGACCAGGATCTCTATTGCTTCACCGGTCATGTTTCACCTCATTGACCAAGCGGGGCTCTGCCGCACTGACACCATGACTGTGGCATGTTGAACCAATCGGATGTTCAACGTCCCACGCCATTGCCTCGTTTCACGGGATCAAGTGCCCGAGCATCGCCGCGATCTCGTCCGGCGACAGCACATACTTGGCCGCCTTAAGTTCGAGCGCCACTCCGGGCATGCCGTGTACGACAGAGCTTTCCCGGTCCTGCACGATAGTGACCGCGCCGCGATCTCTCATGGTTTTCAGCGCATCGGCGCCGTCCTTTCCCATACCGCTCAGCAGGACGCCGATGGCACTTGCCCCGTAAACCTTCGCAACCGAACGGAGCAGATACGAAACAGAAGGGCACATGCCGTTTTCTTTCTCATGCTTGGAAAGCCTTAAGCGGTTGCTATTCGTGACGGCCATCTGGAAACCCTCCGGAGCAACGTACGTGTGCCCCGGCAAGAGAGCCACAGCATTCTGCGCGAGATGCACTGGACGAGCCGAGGACTTCGCCAACCATTCTGTAAGGCCGGCAGTGAATCCGGAAGCTATGTGCTGAACGATTACGACCGGGACGGGGAAGGCGGCGGGAAGGCCCGATAGGATAGCCTGCAGGGCCAGCGGTCCCCCCGTTGATGCGCCGATCGCCACCAATTGGATTCCCGCAGGCAGTTCGGCGGTTGCCACTTCTGGAGTCGGTTCGGTCACCGGTGCAGTCGCGCGCTCGGGCCGTCGGGTGACAACCTTCACCTCGGACATCAACTTCACAGTCCGAAGCAGTTCCTTCGCGGTCGTTTCGAAGTCCGCGTGTCCGAGGCCTTGCGGGCGAGGGAGAACGGCAAGCGCACCGGCTTCCATTGCACGAAAGGTTCTCGCTACCGCAACAGCGTTTTCACTGCCACTTACGATGATTATGGGCGTGGGCTGCGTTTCCATGATCCTTCGGGTTGCATCCAGGCCGTTCATCCTGGGCATGTGGATGTCCATGGTGACGACATCCGGCTTCTTCCGCTTGACGGCACCAACGGCTTCCTTGCCATCGCGGGCGGTTCCAACCACGTGTATATCCGGATCTGAATTGAGGACATGCACCAGGAACTCGCGCACTGCAGGGGAGTCTTCGACAACCAGAACTCTAATCACTGCCGTCCTCCAGCCTATGTCAGCCTGCGAATGACCTCCAGGAGATTGCTCTGGTCGAAGCTTCTCTTGATGATGTAGGCGTTTGCTCCGACGTCCACGCCCCGCTCCCGCTCTTCACGGGATTCGAGGGCCGTCACCAGCACGACCGGCAGGTCCGCGAGTTTTCTGTCGCTGCGTATTCTCTTGGTGAGCTCAAAGCCATCCATGCGTGGCATATCCACGTCGGATACCACGAAATCACATTCAGCCTCGCGAAGTTGCGTAAATGCATCCATGCCGTCAACAGCCGTAACAACCGTGTACCCCGCGCCTTCCAGGATGTTCTTGAGCAGTGTGCGAGCAGTGATCGAATCTTCAACAAGCAAGGCGGTCTGTTTCCTGGGCTCTTCGCCGGGGGCGGCGACAGGGGGCCGCACTGCGGCGCCTACGCTCGGCAAGCTGGCAGATTTCAGCAGATCGGAGACGTTGAGGATGGGGACTACCTTGCCCGTTCCCAGGATCGTCGCGCCTGATACGTTGCGCACCCGAGAGAGCTGTGTGCCCAGCGGCTTCACCAGGACCTCGCACTCTTCGATTACCTCATCGACCAGAAAGGCAACGCGCGTTCCGTTGGAACAGAGGACAACCGCTTGCGCCACGTCCCGGGCCTCGTCTGTGTTAGGCGGCTGGGCAACTTCGAGCGCGTCTCCCAACCGGACGAGCGACACGGCACGATTATCGATCTCAATGGCTTCGCGGTTCTCTACGGTCTTGACATCCTCAGTTTTCACTCTCAGCACTTGCTCGACGCTGGCCGTGGGGATGACGAACAGATTCTCGCCAAAGCGAACGACAACACCTCGAAATGTGGCCAGTGTTATCGGCACAACGATCTCGAGAGTCATCCCGGAGCCAGGCCGGTTCTGAAGCGATACGGTGCCTCCGAGCCCTTCTACGTTCTCACGCACGATAGCCAGTCCGAGGCCCTGGCCGGATATTTCCGTGATGATTCGACTTGTCGACACCCCGGGATAGTAAACCAACGACAGCGCATCCTCGTCGGATAGGGCCTCCGCTTCCTCTTGGGAAAGGATGCCGGCCTTAACCGCCGCGGACCGAGTTCTGGCAACGTCAATCCCCGATCCGTCATCAGAAACGAGAATCTGCACGTTCCTGGCGCTTATGTGCGAGATGGCAACCGTAACCGTGCCTTTGGGCGGCTTCTTCCTGCGCTTCCGTTCGTCTGGCTTTTCAATGCCGTGGTCGATACAGTTTCTCATGGCATGGATAAGGGGATCTTTCATCTGCTCCAGAACGCGCCTGTCGATCTCGATCTCCTGCCCCTCGATCACCAGTTCTATGTCTTTGCCAGTATCTGCGGACAGGTCTCGGACAAGCCTTGGAAAGCCTTGCAGAAGCGTTGAAAAGGGGCACAGCAGCACGCTCCGCGCATCTTCCAGCAGCACGTCCACCATCCTGCCCAGGGATCGCTCGTCCTGCGACATCAGATTCGACAGCTCCGCAAGCCTGGTTTCGAGGAACCTGGTGCGGTCGTAGTTCTGATCGAGCAGATTCAGCGCCGCTTCGGTCGCTTCGCTCCCTCTGCCTGGATGTGTCTCCTGGGCATTCCTGGCGAGCTGTTGACGGAGTCTTGTCCGCTCCGAAAACCACGCCCGTTGCCAGTCGCTCAGGCTGGCCCTGACATCTTGCAGTTCGGCTCTGCGTTGACCCGCGGCGAGCCCTGCCGAGAGCATCTCTTCAGCCTGAAGCAGTAGCGAGTCCAGTCTGGTTGTGGCCACCCTCACGGTGTCGCCAAGCATAACTTGACCTGCCGCAGGGAAACTCACGGCCTCCTCACCGGGGGGAGTGACGCCTTCCAGTTCCGGCTCTGCTTCCGCTGTCCGTGGGGCCGGCCGGACAATGCCTTTCGACGCATTTCCAATGTTGGTGGCCAGTTTGCTGATAGTCCCCTGGTCCAGAGGGCGTGATTCTGCCCCGACCGATCCAAGTAGCGTCTGCAGGCTGTCAAGTGCCTGGTGGAGCAGGTCAAGAAGCTCGGTTGAAACGGATATGTCTTCGTTCTTCAACGCGGCAAAGACACTCTCCAGTGCCTGGCATATCGTCTCCATTTCGGCTTCGTTGACCGCGCGAGCGGCGCCTTTCAAACTGTGAGCTTCGCGATGTATCTTCTCGGTGATCTTCTTGCGTGCCGGGGGGCTCGACGCCTTCTCGATTTCGATCAAACCCGAACTCATGGCGTCAATGTGCTCCTGCGCTTCAGGCTTGAACGTTGCTCGAAGCCTTTTCAGAAAATCGTTATTCTGTGTGCTCACAGCTTCAGCCCTTCTTACAGCGTGTATGTGTCTGTTATCTGCTTCAACTTCTGTCCCAGGTCATGCAGGTTTTGTGCCGAGGTCTCGCTCTGTCTTGTGCTGGCGACGTTCTCCGTACTCGCCTGCTTGATGCTCTCCATTGCCGAGGCCACCTGGTCCATTCCAACCAACTGCTGTTGGCTGGAGGCGGCAATCTGGGCTGCGGCCCCCGCGGCTTCCTCGATTTGCTGGGCCAGTGTCTCGATGGCCTCACCGGCCTTGGCTGATAGAGCCATGCCCGCCTCCACTGACTTGCCGCCCTGCTCCGTTGCCATAACGGCGGTGCTGATTCCTTTCTGAATGTCATTCAAGATGCTGCGCACCTCCGTCGTTGCCTGCTTTGACTGGTCCGCAAGGCTTCTGATTTCCTGGGCCACAACGGCGAAGCCCTTTCCATACTCGCCGGCCTTCGCAGCTTCAATGGAAGCATTCACCGACAGGAGGTTGGACTGTTCCGCGAGGTTGTTCACCGCGGTGACGATCGTCCCGATAGCCTGACTCTGATCGCTGAGCCGAACGATCGTGTCGGCTATGGAGCCCATCTGTTCTCCTATGCGCGTCATCCCCTGGACGACGTCATTTACCGTTTCCAGGCCTGTCTGCGATACTTTCGCCGCTTCTTCCGCGTTTTCAAAAACCTGCCTGGCTTTCTGACTGGACACCTCCGCCGTCTGCTTCACCTCTTCCACGGTTGTGGTTGTCTCCTCCATCGCGGTGGCCGACTCGGTTGCGGAGGACACAAGCTGAGCTGTTGCGCCGCTGATTTGACTCGTCGCGGTAGCGAGGACATTGACCCCTTCCGTGAGTTCGGTCATTTGCGCTCTCAGATTCTTCACCATGGCGGCCAGGGCATTCCCCATAACGTCCCTGTCGGAAAGAGGAACGACTTCTTGCGTCAGAACTCCCGAGGCAACGCTGTCGGCAGCATCAGCCGTTCTTCTCATGGCGTTCATCACGCTTTGCATCGACTGCAGCAACTGCCCCAGTTCATCCTTGGATGTAACGTTGATCTCGCCACTCACGTCTCCCTCTGCCAACCTGTTGGCTGCGTCCACTGCCACCTTCAGAGGGGCCGTAATGGCGATGGTTGTCAAGAGGGCAAGCACTGCCCCAAGCAGGAGTGCCACTATGGAGCTGGCGAGCAAGACGTAGTTGGCCCTGGAGATCTGGCTTCCCATCTTGGCCTTCTGGTCGGCCCGGGCGTCCTCAGATGTCTTTATTGCTTCGCGGGCCGCTGCCACCATGACGTTCTCCGTCTCTTCCTCCTGCTCTATCAGAGCGGCAAACCGGTCAAAGCCCGCATCGTAGGCCTCGAGCGCCGTGATGGCGGCGTCGATCTGCTGGATGTTCAGCTCCAGCTTGAACCGTGACTTGAGGTCCGCGGCCAGTTTCATAATGTCGTCCATCAGCTGCTGACGCGAGTCCTTCCACTGCTGCTCCCCATTGGAGATGATGAATTCCTTCTCGCTCTTTCGGGCTTCGAGGAACGATTTGATCAGGCGGTTGGCATCGTCGGCCTTTGCCAGCTTGTCATCCAGGAAAAGCTGGTGCTGCAATTTCGCTTCGGTCAACTGTCCTTTCTGGTCTGTGTGAATGCTCTCAAGCTGGTCCAGCGCTTCTCGCGCCTCAGCCCGCATCTCCGTCATGGTTGTCGTCTCTTGTTGCATCAGAACTGCGAAGCCGTCCCAGGCCGTGCGATAGGCTTCAAGCGCTGTGACGGCCGCGTCGATCTGCTGGATGTTCAGCTCCTGTTTGAAACGCCCTTTCAGGTCTGCGGCCTGCTTCGTAATCCTGTCCATCAGGTCATCGTGCGCGTCCATCCACTGCTGCCCGCCGCCGGAGATGATGAATTCCTTCTCGTTCTTTCGGGCTTCGAGGAACCACTTGATCATGCGGTTGGCATCGTCAGCCTTGGTCAGCTTGTCATCCAGGAAAGTCGCGTCTGTCTGGTCGCCCTCCGCCAATTGCTTCTTCTGGTCCTGGCGACCGTCCTCGAGCTGCTCGAGGGCTTCCTGGGCCTCGGCCCTCATCTCGGTCATGGCTGTGACCTTTTCTTGCATCAGTGTGCCGAGTTTCTGAAAGCTGGCGTCGTAGGCCGTGAGCGCTGTGATGGCCGCGTCGATCTGCTGGATGTTCAGCTCCAGCTTGAACCGTGACTTGAGGTCCGCGGCCAGTTTCATGATGTCGTCCATCAGCTTCTGACGCGAGTCCTTCCACTCCTGCCCCCCATTGGAGATGATGAATTCCTTCTCGTGCTTTCGGGCTTCGAGGAACCACTTGATAAGCCGGTTGGCGTCGTCGGCCTTCGTCAGCTTGTCATCTTCAAAAGCGGCCTCCGTTGCTCTCCCGTCGGCCAATTGGTTCTTCTGGTCCTGGCGACCCTCCTCGAGCTGCTTCAGGACTTCCCGGGCCGCGGCCCTCATCTCCTCCATGGTCTTGCGCTTCTCAACGTCCATGCTCGCATACGCATCGAAAGCCTGGCTGTACTCGGTGACCTTCTCGACCACACTGTCCATCTGGTCCTTGTTGACCCTTTGTGCGAACTTGTCCTTCGTGGTTCTGGCCTGGTTCAGGACATCCTGAATCTCACTGTCAACCTTAGCGAGGTATGGGTCCTCCTGCCTGATGATATAGTTCTTTTCCTCGTTGCGAGCCTGCAGAATTCCCTTCACCAGGCGGTTGCAATCGTCGGCCTTGTCAACCCTGTCCGTAACCCCGGTCAGGCCGTCATAACCGACGTAGGCCGCAACAAGGAGCAACAGAAGAATGGTCGCAAAACCGCCGGCTATCTTGAGTCCTACTGGCAGATTCCTAAACATTTCCGCGTCTCCTCACTTTCAAGAACCAGGTTCGCTTGACCTACGTGCTCACCTCTTCATGGACAACAATCCTGTCATCAGACAGGATCTTCTCCACGTCGAGAACCGCCACTCGTTCCGGCGTCACTCCTCTCAGATACGCAGCACGGATGCCTGTCAATGTGGGCAGCGAAGGTTCGAGTCCGTCGAGCGGGATGGATCGCACTCCGAGCACATCGTCCGCAAGGATGCCGAACTCCACGGACTCGTTGCGAACGATAATGATCTTGTTCAGTTCGGTGAGCGTCTCTTGAGGCAGCTCAAAGAACTTCTTGAGGTCAACTATCGACAGTATCTGTCCCCGAACGCTGGTCACGCCCAGAACAAACGGCGGTGCACAAGGAACCGGTGTAAGATGCGTCAGCGGGTATACCTCCCGAACGTGTGCTGAGCCGATGGCATACACTTCATGCGCCAGCAGAAACTCCACGACCTCCAATCTGCTGCGGGGCATCTCTTCTGCCTCAGGCTCCCGCGCAAGTTCCTCCGCCCTTCGTTTGAGAATTTCCTTTTCCTGTTCAGGAGTCCTTTCCAGGCCCCGCTGGATGGCTGCCCCAGCGGCCTCGACCCGTGCCCTTATCTCAGACCAGTCGATTCCAGAGGTCGGCTTTTTCTGTGATTTCCTCTCTTTTGTCATACGGCGGCCTCCATTCCCTGACTTGAGGCCACGATTTCAAGGAGTCTGCCGGCGGTCATTCCGTCCGAATGAGGCACGATATCCTCTTGCCGGCAATCCCGCAGAAGTGACACAGCATTCTGAAAATGCTTGTGTGCCTCCCTGTGTTTTCCGAGCCTCCGCGATATGTTTCCCAGAGCAAAATGCGCCAGCACGAAATCAGAATCAAGATAGAGGGCGCCTCTGAGCGACCGGGCCGCCTCGTCGAACTTGCCCTTCTCCTCCAGGATGGCTGCGCGGAGATAATGGACCTCTGAAGCGAGCTTGTCAGCCGCAATAGCCTTATCGCACCATGTCACGGCTTCAGACAGGTTGCCGAGATTGGCCTCCACCCGCGCCAACAGGGCCATGGCCTTCGGCGGGCTTGAGTCACCATCTGATATGGCCTTTGAGAGAACATCCTTTGCTGCCAGGTAACGGCCCTGTTCATACATTGACAACGCTTCTTCGAACGGAGTGCGGTCTCCTCCGGCCAGACGAATCTTCCCGAAGTCCTTGGGCGGCGCTTTCCCCGCCTTCGCCTCCGGAACGGACGCAGTTGACACCGGGGAAAGGGCTTCTGGTTCCTGAACGTGTCTATAGGGCTGATGCTCAACGACCGGCCTGAACCGCGGCAGTGTCGTTGTTCTGTGAAGGCCCTTGCTATCTTTCCTGTACAACGGCATGCCCCGAAACACCCCCCGCTCGAATCGTGGAAGCAACCCCAGCCCGGTCTCGCACGAACCCACAACCAGCCACCCGCCATCCAGCAGAGAAAGATAGAACCTTTCCAGGACCTCCTTCACTTTCTCCGGAGCGAAGTACATAAGAACGTTCCGGCACAAGACGATATCCATAGCGTTGGTGTTGTTGAGAACTGACGGGTAAATATCGTCAGCCAAATTCAGGAGGCCGAACGTGACCAGCTTCTTGATTTGAGGCAGGATTTGGAAATGGCCCTGTTTGGTTCGGTGAAAACACGTTTGCTTGACCCATGGTGGCGCGCCACGGAAAGACCAGTTCTTGTAAACTCCCTGTGACGCCTTCCGCAGAAACTCCGCGTTGATGTCGATTCCCAGAATAGTTATGTGCCAGCTCTCCAGGTCGGGAATCAGCCTGTTTATCAGCATGGCAACCGAATATGGCTCCTCGCCGGTGCAACATCCGGCGCTCCAGATCCTGAGTTGCTGATCCCGCCCGCGCCGCGAGCGTATCAGCTCTGGGAGGACCTCTTGCTCCAGGATCTCGAAGATATCCTTCTCGCGCCAGAAATAGGTCTCGCCGACAGTCAGATAGCTTGCTACAGTCTCAATCTGGGTTCTTGTCAATGGCGAGGATAAGAGCCATTCGATACACGTCTCTGCATCGTCAAAACCAAGCTCCTGGGCCGCGGCACGGATATTCCGTTCGAGGTCATCTGCACGCTCTTCCGGAAACCACAAAGCCATACGAGCCACGATGAACTCGCGAAGCTTTGACATGAGAAGGGGGGGGATCCTTTTCACGTCTCATCCCCCTGGCTCAGCGCATTATTCAGTTCCTCTTCTTCTTCAAGCGCGAGGAACTTGTCGAGGTCATGAATGAGAATGATTCCGTCGTCGAGTTTTGCCACGCCTTCGACGTATTCTATGCCTGGGACCACTTCGTCGGCGGCGACTATTTGCTGTTCGGCGCGCGCGATGACGTCGGCAGTGCTATCAACCACAAGCGCAACGGTACGCGTTGACGTATGGGCAATGATCACGTGGTCGTACAGCGCGGTTTTCCTTTGGGGCAGGCGAAATCGTTTGCGTATGTCCATAACGGGGATTATGCGGCCCTGCAGGTTGATGACCCCCAGAACCACGTCCGGCGCCTTGGGCAGAGGCGTGATCGCCACTACGAGAATGGTCTTCTCAACGGGCGAGAGATGCAGCGCGTATCGCTGTCCGTCAAGCAGAAAGACAAGGAGGTAAATCATCCCGGACATGGCGGCATCTGTCTCACCCGCACGGACACCCGTCAGATCAGACCGGTGCTTACTCCCGCCGGTGTTATCAGCAGTCTGCGTGCTATTCTCAGACGGCACCATCGAGTTGACTCCACTTACTATCCCCCATTCGCTTTAGGATGCATCGCGCCCTCGTGCCCCTCTCCAAGAGCCAGCCGCATGGCTGCCAGCAACGGGTGCAGCCCAATGGGTTTCGCCAACACCATGAGGGGGGAGTACTTCAGCGCTTCATGCATCAACTCGCTATCCGGATAGCCCGTGATGATGACCACGGGCATCTGCTCATAATCCTCGCGGATCTGCTTCAAGGTCGCTGGGCCGCCCATGCCCGGCATCTTCAAGTCCAGAATCACCACATCAGGCGTGTCCCGCCGCATGAGTTCAAGCGCTTCGCCCCCTGTAGAGGCTGTCGCCGCTTCAAGACCTCCGACTCTCAGCATCCGGCTGAAGGTATCCCGGACAATCTCCTCATCATCCACGACAAGCACGTGGCGCTCGCGGCGGCGAAAACGGTGGGTCTCTGTCCACCGTAGCAGGGCGTCCCTGCGGAAGCGCCAGTCCTTGCCGATCTTGTACGCCGGGATCTCGCCCCGTCGTGCCAGCCGGCGGACGGTCTCCACGTGCGCTCTCAGGAGGTCCGCCGCCTCTCGAGTCGTCAGTATGTTTGCGTTGTGTTGCACGTCTTTGTGCCCCCTTCCCATCTGTATGGCACCGTCATGCTCAGTCCGGACTCTCTGCGCCGCGGCCAGCGGACACGTCCGTCTCGTCCCGTGCGACTACGAATCAGGACGCGCAGTAGAGCCAGGTTGGCCTACGGTGCGCTGCCTTGAGTTGAGTTCAGTTATGTTAAGTTGCGTTACGTTGTGTTTAGTTGTGGTTAGTTGAGTATGCCAGAACAGTTTCTGCCCTGTCAAGTGCGTTTTCGGAGAATGCTCCCTCTGTGCTGTCGCTCGGCTGATAGAGGAGCCGAGGGGGGCTGACGGCACTCAAATGACTTGGAGGGTGGAATCGGGGCTTGCGGCATGATGGGATACAGCAGAGGCCGTGTGCTCGTCAGTATTCCGTGTCTCAATGCCATCCGACCAGGGGGCGGTGGCGATGCGGATGGTGAGGTAGGTCGCTCCGCTCCAGGCTTGAGGCTGCAGGCTGGAGACTGTAAGGTCTGCGGGCCGTTTGCCGTTGCCGTACCTGAAGGCCTATGGACTACAGCCTCCAGTCTGGCTTGGACTTTCTGGCTCCCCCGCCTCGTCTGCTCCTTCTGCCACCGTCAATTGTGGCCTTCGTGTCCGGCCATGTGCTCCTGCATCTCGGGAGATCCGGCGTCTTCGGCGAGCTTCTTCAGGTACTTCTCCGGATCGGCCTTGAACGTCTCCACGCATTGCTTGCAGCAGAAGTAGACGCGCTGGCCGTTGTGGTCCACGTAGATGCTCGGGTCGATCTTGCCGCCCATGACGGGGCAGGTTTTCTGCGCTATT
>SDBU01002863.1_pt1 | contig 22438 bp, 51 predicted proteins | sample 2277071 | NCBI WGS metagenome assembly SDBU01 (sample SAMN10397929, study PRJNA504765) | marine sediment metagenome | isolation source: marine sediment core GS08_GC12, 126 cmbsf | place: Arctic Ocean: Gakkel Ridge, Loki's castle | collected 2008 | reverse complement strand
CATTAAAGACAATTCCAAAGACGCTGAGAAATGGGTACAAGAACTTGATTTTAAAACAGTTGTAGAACCATTAATTATTAAACCTATTATAAACCCGTTGAAAATAGAACCTAAGTTAACAAAAAATGGGAATATTTATAAACGGGATATATTACTGTTAAAACAATGGGATTCAGTTTGGGATTTAGTTAGGAATTCAGACAAGGATTCAGTTAAGGATTCAGTCATGGATTCAGTCATGGATTCAGTCGGGGATTCAGTTGGGAATTCAGTCTGGGATTCAGTCAGGAACTTAGTCGGGTATTCAGTCATGGATTCAGTCTGGAATTCAGTCTGGAATTCAGTCGGGGATTCAGTCTGGGATTCGGTATGGGATTTAGTATGGGCTTATATTTCTTCTTTTTTTAATATTAAATATAATTATAATTTCGACTGTTTAAATACATTATGGAGTAGAGGATTAGTCCCAAGTTTTGACGGGAAAACATGGAGAATACATTGTTATAAAAATGGTAAAATAGTATTTGAGATTAAGAAAGAAGAATTATAAATAATAGGAGGATATTATGACCAAAAAAGAGTATGATAGAAGGGCTGGTGGAATAGTAGATAAATTAGACTTTTCCCAAGCACTTGAATTAACAATAGAAAGGTTTGAAAGTATAGTTAAAAATGGTGATTATATTGAATCCCGATGTGTTTTTTGTAGTATAGTTGATGCTTTAGCTTGTGGTAAATATGTTTGTGTTGAATGTAGGGCATGCCCAGTTGACAAAATCTGTGACCTTTCGTATGAAAATGTAGATAGTAAAGAAATCCTAAAAAGACTAAAAAAACCACAAGTTACAGAACGATGTAAAAGATATACGAAAAAGCACCAAAAACATGAATAAAATTAAGCCCTTTCTCGGAGTCGTAGTTTAAGTAGAACGCTGGTCTCCAAAACCAGAAGATGGAGGTTCGAATCCTCTCGGCTCTGCTAATATAATTAACTAATTTATGGTTTAAATTTGGAGGTTACAATGAACGAAAATATTAAAATATTAGTTGAAGAAACATTGTTGATATTGACCGGGAGTTTTAACAATAAAGATTATAGAATATCTCAATCAATATCAATGTTAAGGGATGTAATAAAACTTAATGAATTTATACAGCAAAAAGGAGGTAATTATGAAAAGTGTTGAAGAAGTTTTTAGTGACAGAGTAGACGTTGATTTGAAAATATCTTTCTTTGAATATGGGATTATGAGAAACCCTAAAACAAGGGTGGTTATTTATTCTCGTCCTCAAAATGATAACTACGATTGTTTTTACTATGATTATACTATTGTATCATTAGAGGAAGTTAAAGAGGATTTAGCCGAAATTGAGGAAGGATTTTTTAACTTTATCGGCTCTAATAGGGAAACAGAATTAAAAAGGTTAGTTAATACTTATTTATCTAGCATTATAGGTGATATTTATATGTATAATGGGTTATACCAACAATCCTGCACATGGAATTATAGGTTAAAAGAGTTAATTAAACCTGAATTAATTTAAATTTAATAAAAAGGAGAAAAATATGAGTAAAGAAAAGCTTACAAATTCAGAGTTATGGGATTTTCTATATGAGCAGTACAAAGACTCGAAACATGAGGAGTTGTTAGAGTATTTATGTGATGCTTTAGTTGACTACAATCGTGAGTCTATTGAAAAATGGTATTTAGACTTAGCTAATATGATAAAGGAGGAGGAAAAATGAGTATTCATAGGTTTATTAGGAATAACCAGAAACTTCACCATGAAAATAAGGCAGAGTTTATGGAAATCTTTGCCAAGAATTTAAGTAAATATTTGGACTTTATATATGGTTTTGATGTAGTAATGTTTGATAAAGATTTACGTGTTCCTGATGGTACTTCAACTAAGGACTTTATTAAAAAGAAATATGGGATTAAAGGTGTGGAACTTATTGAAAGATTAATTGGAGGAAATATGGTTAATAAGGAAAAACAAGTGTGGGAAATGACGGATGCAGATTTTGAGAATAGTGAAGATTATAAATATAGTCTTGAAAATGGTATTCATAGCAAAAAAACAGCAGTAGCAATAGAAATTATAAATAAGCTTGACCCAATAGCTTATATAGAAGGGCGTTCAAAAGGAGGCGGATTATTCCCGTTCTCATTAAGAACTAAAAGTGGACATATAGAAGCCAGACCAACAGGAGTCCAAAAATATGCAAATGAATTAAGGATAAAATCAATCAAGCAAGCCCTCGTCGAAGGTAAACTAGTTCCCCCCGAAGTCCTTGCTGATTACCCTGAGTTAAAAGTTTAAATTGAATTGAAAAATTAATTGGAACAAGTAAATAAATAATGGAGGAAATATGATTTGTAATAAGGAAAAACAAGCGTGGGAAATGACTAAAAAGGAGTGGGAGAAACCCTATAAAGAAGAACTTAAACAATTAAAAAAAGAGTGGAAAGAAGCAAGTGTTTTGGAGAGTAAGTTGTTTAGGTGTTCTATAAAATTTTTTATAACAAAAAGAAGAAAGGAAATAAGAAGTATTTTTGAAGTGGGAAAACCAGAATTTCCACCTGTAATTGAGCGAATCATAATTAATGCCAAACGAATAAAACAAAGAGTGTCTCAAAGGGGTGAGGATTATATAAAAACAAAAGACTATATATATAGAAAAAATATTGTATTAGAGTGTATAAATGGTGGAAAAAGTAAAGGTTATGTTAATTATATCCCATCTGAAATTCTTGAAGATTATTCTGGATTGAAGATTGAGAAGCTATAAATTAGACTCAATTAAAGCCATAAATTTCGGCTATTAAGTTAGTCGTTATTCAGGGCTTTTTTGTTTATACAATAGGTATAAATAATATATATTAAATAAATAACTGAAAATACCCCCTAAGTATACGTTGAATATTGTGTACATTTTTCGGGAAAATTTTTAAGAAAGGAGTAATTATGTTAATAGACAGTGAATTATTAAAAGACCAAATAAAGTCTTATAGTTTTTTTTGTGGTGCATTACCAGCCCCTTTTCCTCAACAAGAGGGTATTTTATCGGGGCTCAAGGTTGTGTTGAGCATGATTAGTGAACTTGAGGATAAAAGTTCAAAGAAAGGAGGTAATAATGAAAATAAGAGTATTTGACAGTGGAGGGGAGAGTTTTGACAGATATGCAGTGTTTATTGATGTCAGTGTTTATGGTATGAGCCATAATCCTGAAAGTCCACAAGGTTTTAACCAATATTGTTGTCCTATATCTGATATCTCAAATGACGATAATTATGCTCATCTTGGGGAAGAAATATCATTTAATAAACTACCAAAAGAAGTCCAAAATGCTATAAAAAATAGGATGGAATAATTTACTTTTAACAAAGGAGGATAAAATGCATAACGAACATAATAATGAAATAAAATTCAATTGTTCACAAAAAAGTGAATTTATGGCATTATGTAAAAAATATAATACAACAGCGACAAAAGTACTTAACAACTTTATTAAACATCACCTAAAACTTTATAAACTATTTAGAGGTTAAAATGGTGCGATTTAAGGAGATTATTAAAATACTCAATAGAGTGTATAGTTCTACCAATACTGAAGCTGTAATGTATAATTTAGGCAATAAGAATATTGATATTTTAAAACAAGGTTATATCAGACAATTAAACGAAAGCGATTTTTTAAGTGCTTTTGAATTTAATTGTCTTTGTAATATTTTTAGAGTTTTAGACATAAACTATATTACCATTGGAGGGTAAAATGATAACAAAAGATTATCCTTCTTGGCGGGAAAGCATAGACAAATTACGAAAACAACATTTTGATATTGTTCAGGATTGCAAAGCTGGGAAGATACTAAGCAATTTAGAAATGCGGCAATTTGCAGAAATTAAAGAAGATATTGAATATCTTAGCAATTTACTAAAAAACTAAAAGTAATCAACAAAGGAGGTGTAAAATGAATAACAAGAAAGAAATAAGAAAGGTCGCATCTCATGTTTTGCTCTCTAATAAGTACATTGTAACCTGTCCTTTTTGTAGTGAAAAAAATATTATTTATACTGATAGTATACACTCCATAAAAGACAATCATTTTTGCAAACATGAGTTTTTACGACACATTAACGGCACTTTTGTATTTTTCAAAAACAGAGAAATAAACTATATTGACTTGGGAAATTAACAATCAACTACAGTCCCTCGCCTGGCCTGAGCTGGCGGGGGAAAAAACAACGAGGTGGGAATATGAAACCAATCAACATCATCCTACTCATCTCGGCGGTCGTGCTGGCGGTCGAGATAGTGGGAATAATTATATTTCTATTCATAATTTAATGGAGGTGTGAACAATGATAAAAGTAAAATCAATTAAAATAAAAAAAGGACTGAATATATACAAGGGAAAAAACCTATCGAGGTGCGATGTTCAAATATTAGTTGATAATACCGTTGTGGCGTGGTTCTGTAATTATACAAATACATTCCATTTATCTAAAACAGGATTGAGCGAGGTTGGAATTACAAACATATATTCAGAGGATATGTCAATTAATCATAATTTATAATTATGGCAGAAAAGATTAATATATTTTGCATTGTTATTTCGGGAACTCCTGTATTAATTACTTGAATTCTATTTGTAAGTAGATAAATAATTAATATGTTACAAAAATAGCTTGCTACTCCTTTGGGTAGAGATTAGCTTACACATATTAAAGAAATAGGAAACTTGGAGGGTGAAATGATAACCAAAATCAAAGAAGTTAAATTTATATTTACAAAAACCAAAAAAGTATTATGTATTTTCAAAAATGGAGTTATTGATTCTCCTAATGAAATCCAATACACAATCGGATTACTCGCTTATGAGAATAATTGTAATGTTGAGGACATTGAAGTAAAAATCAAAAGTATTTACATCAGTAACATTGGAGGTATGAAATGAAAGCAAATAAAGTAAAAGCATATTGTTATAATTGTGACAAGAAATTTAAAATCAAACCATCAAATTATAATGATGATTCTTATATTGAATGCCCTAAATGTAAGATAAAAGACTTCGAGCCACACTACGACAAACAATTTAAATTTGTGGGAATAAACGCATGAAAAAATGGAATGTTGATAAGTGCAATAATTTCCGAAGTATTTTGTGTACAAATTATTGCACTTTCAAGGTGAAACATAAACTTAGTTACCATGAAATATATCAAATTGAATACTGTAATAAAAACTGCATTCATTATAAAAGAAAAGTAGATAAGTAAATATATAATCAACTTAGGAGGATAATATGCAACAAAAAGGTAATTGGAAGCCTTATAATGTTAAATATATTACAAATAATATTAAAAAGGTTTTTGGTACTGATGAGATTGATTTCTTATCAAAAGCAAGTTATACATTTTTATATCTAATGGATGGGTTTATCGCACATTATGACATTAATGGTTTTAAGTGCTATTATCGGGATGTTATAAGTTTAGCAAAAGAATTAGCAGATGAACGCCATTTATTTGATGCAGATAGGGATGAAACAAAGGAATATTTTCGTAATTCGTATGGTGCAGCTTATAATACCAGTAAAGCAGATATAAAAAGGAATCTTGTTAGGCTCGCAAGAAAGTATATAAAGGATAAGGAAGAGAAAAGACTTTGGGTAGCAACAAATACTTATTATATTTAGGAGAATAAGATGTCAGTAAGAACATATATGGAAAAGTTAAAAAAGAAATATGATTTTGATAATTTAAAACTATGTGAAATTATGCAATTATATTATATGAATATTAGGGGTATTCATAGGTTGTATAATAGAATGTTAACTTTGAAGGAATTACGACATCTTGAGTACGATAATATTATAGCTAAAAATAATGAAATAAGAAAATTAACTAGGAGGAAATATGATAAAAAGAGTGATTTTGGCTAACACATTTAGCCCGAAAATGGTTCAATCTGGTGGAAAATTCTGGGTTGAACCAGTGTCCTTTGGAGCAATAAAACAATCTCTTGATTACTGGGTTGGGACAGGTTGTGATGTTATATCTATTATATCCCATGAAATAACTGCGGGTATATTACAAGGATTAGGAATATCAGAAGCTGTTTATCATAGGCAGAATTATGTATTTGAATTAGGTGATTTAATATGTTGCTTTATCCCAGATTTTAGAGGGCAGGAAACAAGAGAATTAGAAATGGATGAAATTAGAGATAAAGCATTTAAATATTATTTAGTAAGTGGGGAGGAGGTAAAAGATGAACCAAATTAAAACTCTTAATGAGTTAAAAACTTTAGCACAGAGAGAATGTGGGGTTGATTGCTATATTACTCTAAACTTTGGGGCAAAAAGTTCTAAGCATATTAGTTATGATGTTGGTGGGAAAAAGTTTTTTATTCTAAACCTAATTGACGACTCGGAAGATGAACTTACGGAAGAACAAATAATGGATAAAGATTATACCCTTATCGGTGAGGCTATAAAGAAAGGAAGTTTAATAGCATATTAAGAATAAAAAGGAGGAAAAAATGAATAAATTAATAAATAAGATAACAAATGATATTTTAGAAGAATTCTTACATGATAGATATTTTGGAATGACGGGTAAAGAGTTAGAACAATTATTAATAGACACCCAGTTAGAAGTGCCTGTACTAAGGGAGCAAATGATTATGTGGTATAATGAGTACGAGAAGGAGGTAAAAAATGAATAAATTAAGTTGCCCATTTTGTAAATACGATGAGAGTTTGGGGTCTGTTATTAAAGCTTATGGGAAAATGTATTTTGAACTAAATGATAATAACCAATTACTCCAATCTTTGGGAAATGAAGCATGTGATGGTGGAGTTGGTATGGATGAAGACAATGTAACATATTACTGTACTTCTTGTGTGTATAAAACAGGTAATTTAGATGAGTTTATAGAATCTAAAGGTTATAAGGGATTTTACATTACTTATCGAAATGAGTTTACTGCAAAAGTTGTAGGAAAAACTTATGAGGAAGCTTTAAAGAAATTTTTGGGGAATGCGGTTGACTATGAGTTAGCTGCTCCCACAATTCCCTGGGATAGGTATATAACAATACAGGATTCTGAAACAGAACAGGAAATTGAGTACTAATTTCATAACTTTGGTCTGAATGACTCTAAATTATATTTAGAAGGGGGTTTGATTCCCCCTCAAAGTTCTAATATAAACTAACTAATTAATTCGTTTAAATTATAACCTAAAAGGAGGGTATTATGTCATTATTATCGTTCGATGTATCACTACATATTAAGGATGGATTTGATTTTATAAGTAGGTTTAAACTTGAAAAGGAGTTTGAAAAAGAATTTGGTTGTAAAATTGAGGATTTTGATTTTACTTATGTAACCAATGAAATGATTATCAAAACACTTTTGGACAAACGAGAGGGTTTTTGGGGTGTTAAGTTTGTTTCAGATAAACAAGATGGGTGTTGTGTTATAAGCCGACTTTCAACTAGTATAATGAATAATTACGAAATAAAAAGGAGGAAAAGATGAAAATATTAAATGATTATTTAGTAAGTAAACAATGGTACTTTTCTGTTTATTTAGAGGGTGACGAATATATGACTGTGTGGGCAGATTATGATGCAAATTCAAATAGTTTAAAAATAGAAGTATTAGATAACGTTATGAGCGAAGAAGATGAACAGAAAATAGTAGACTACATTCGTGAAAAACATTTTAAAGAATATAATTAAACATTCTACTTGATTTTTCAAAGAATATTTTGTATATTAAAAATAGGAGGCGAAATGGTTGCTAAAATTATTTTAACAGGAAAAATATTAAAACAAGAAGGGAATACTTTTTATCTCAAAAACCCGAATTACTTTCCTGAAATAGCTAATGTATTTCTTACTGAAGGTAGCACAGTCAAAGATTTTCACCAAAATGAACTATTAGATGCAAAACACGTTAGTATTCAGGATTGGAAAATTGAAGTAACAAATATTTGAAAAGGAGGATATATGAGAAAACCCACTTACCCACAATTATTCTTAGAAGATAAACTTGCCCAATGGGAGAATTATGCGGGATACTACAAGGAAATTCTAAAAAGAAAGAAATTTAAACAACTAAGAAGTAGAAATATACCCATCGTTAAAGACGAGAAGATTAAGAACGCCATATTTTTAAGGGAAAACATGGAGGCTTGGGAAAATTTAATGCGTGTTTTAAATAATATAGTAGAAATAGAAGAAGCATTAATTATGTTGGGGGGGTGAAAATTTAATATTTAGGAGGCTATATGAAAATGTGGAAAATTGAATATACGCTATCATCTGGGAAAGTAATATTCGATATCACAAAAGCTGCTAATGTCCAACGAGCTTTAATAGAATGGGGGTCTAATTTTACACTCCCAAGTTATTCTAAAGATGAGGTAGAAAAAATAGTAATAGTAGAAGTAAAAAATTCTAAACAATTATAGGAGAAATTATGTGTAATTTTTTGAGTTTTTGTAGTGATAACAAGGGAAAATATTACTACTTCAACTGGAAGACAAGAAAAAACCTACTGAAAAGTAATCTTGAAAATTATGTAGTTGATAGTCATGCATCAATTGCGGACTATTTTAAACTAAATGAAGACAGGTTAAACAAGTTCGAATATAACCCATTGTTGAACGAGTTTAAAACAGATCAAATAAATATTAAAGACAATTCCAAGGATGCAGAAAAATGGGTGCAAGAACTTGATTTTAAAAAAGTTGTAGAACCATTAATTATTAAACCTATTATAAACCCGTTAACAATAGAACCTAAGTTAAAGAAGAATGGAGGTATTTATAAACGGGATTTACTACTGCTAAAACAATGGGATTCAGTCTGGGATTCAGTCGGGGATTCAGTATGGTATTCAGTTCGGGATTCAGTCGGGGGTTCAGTCGGGGATTCAGTATGGTATTCAGTTCGGGATTCAGTCGGGGGTTCAGTCAGGGATTCAGTTAGGGATTCAGTCTGGAATTCAGTCTGGGCTTTAGTCTGGGCTTCAGTCAGGGCTTATACTTCTTCTTTTTTTAATATTAAATATAATTATAATTTCGACTGTTTAAATATACTGTGGAATAGGGGATTAGTCCCCAGTTTTGACGGGAAAATATGGAGGATTCATTGCTATAAAAATGCTCAAATAGTATTTGAGATTAAGAAAGAAGAATTATAAATAATAGGCGGATATTTTAAAATATGACCCTATTCATAAAGATGCGGTTCATTATATTGTATATTAGGAGGTATTATGATAAAAAAATTAAGTGTATTAAAAAAGTTCAATAATTTTGTGGGGGGACTTACTAATAAAGAAGCATATGATTTGTACTATATTCTGTCTGCAGTAAGAGGGATGGATTTTGCTGATATTAATGGTGATAATGCTGAAATTAACTGGCTAACTGCTACTGATAATGAGCAACTTAAACATTTAACTACTGCACGTATTAGGTCGTTTCTCAACGCTAAATTGTTGTTAGGCTATTGTTCGGTAAACAGAACCGCTCTCACGACTGAATTGCTGGAGGAAAGAAACAAGAAGCTTGAACTTGCCCCCAGCCATTTTAGTGGGCATTATTATGAGGCAGTAAAGTCAATAAGAGCCACAGAAGGGTACGATTTGATGTTGGAGGAAAAATTAAAATAAGGAGGTATTTATGTCACTTTTAACCTGTATAGAGGAGCACCAATTTAGTGATGTTACTGAATTTATTAATAAGTGGGATATTAAAAACCAATTTAAAGAAAAATATAATGTATTTATTGACGAATGGGATTACCCCATACCCGACCAAGAAGTAATAACATATTTTTTAGAAAAATGGGGTGAGTTGTATTTACTTGATTACATTGATGCTGGGAATTTAGGGCATTTTATTTTAAGAGAGTTTGAATTACCAAAAACCACAAAATAAAGGAGATTTTATGAGTACAAGAGCACAAGTAGGTTTTTACCAAAATAATTGTAAAGACCTTAACGATTTTGAATCATTATTATACCACCATTCAGATGGTTATCCAAGTTATCTGTTCCCTAATATAGCTACGTTCCTAATTGATTTTTATAAAAATAGGGGTATTAGTGATTTGGAATATGCAGCAGCTAATTTAATAGCATATTGGCGACTTGGTTATATCTGGTCAGAACATGATTATTGCGAGCAAAATAATAATAGCTTAAAAAAATTAAAAAAATTGCAGTCTTATGCAGGATTAGGTATTTGTAAAGATTTTCATGCAGATATTGCATACTTTTATGCTATTTATGAAGACGGAAAAATTGAAATATATAAAGTTAGTAGGTGGGATAATCAAGGATTCACACTTATAGGAAAGACTGATATAAAAACATTATCTGAATCAAGTGAAGACACGATAGAAAGATTTGCGGAGGAGGTTGAAGCAATTAATTCAGAAATAGGCTCAATAACACTATAACAAGGAGATTAAATGAACGATAAAGTTTTTAAAGCAGATGAGTTAACTAACTTATCTCAAGAAATTATAAGACAAAATGGGGTAAAAAAGGATTTTATAATCAACACAGAGGCAGAGGGGTTTAAGTTTGGGTTAACACGAGGGCACTTGGGGTATGGTGAAGTTAAACCTATTTTCCAATTAGAAGGTTATGATGATTTTGATATCACAGAACATACCCATAACCAAGTAGCCCAAAAACTACAAATTCCAAAAAGATATTATGATAAAATGAGGGTGGAAAACCCTGATCTTTTAGCCGAAAATGTTAACTCTTGGTTTAACAAGAATAATAGTAAGGTAATGGTTAGAACTATTGATAACTCTGCAAGAGCATTTGTTAGTAGCCGTTATAGACCATTAGATAATTATGATTTGATGAATGCTATTTTACCTGTGTTAAAAGACCAACAGATGAGTGTAAAGCAATCGGCTTTGACTGAGCAAAGATTGTATTTAAAAACTACCTTCCCTGGTCTTCAAAGGGAAGTTAAAGTAAATGATGTAGTTGAAGCAGGTCTTATTATATCTAACTCAGAAGTAGGTGCAGGTGCGTTAAAGATTGAAGCTATGATATGGAGATTAGTTTGTTCAAATGGGATGATAACAGCAGCGTCTTTAAGGAAATACCATGTTGGTCGGGGTAATGGTAATGGAGATACTGATATTAGCGAGTTTTTCAGTGATAGAACGAGAGAGTTAGATGATGCTTCATTCTTTTCGAAAGTACAGGATATATGTCGTGCATCTATTAGAGAAGAAAACTTTGATAAAGAGGTTATGAAACTCCAGGAATCTACAGAGAGAAAAATAGAGAAAAGTATACCTAAAGTAGTTGAGATTACTAGTGAAAAATTTGGACTAACTGATGGTGAGAAAGATGATGCACTCCATGAATTGATTAAATCTGGTGATTTAACTCAATATGGGCTAGCAAATGCAGTTACGAGAGTAGCTCAAATTTCTGATAGATATGACAGGCAAGTTGAACTAGAAAGAATAGGTAACGGAATTATAGAACTTAAACCCACGGACTGGAAAACAGTTGCATTAAACTAATACACTTTCGGGTGAAAATCCTCATAGGGGATTGCTCTTCTATGAGGAACTAATTAGTTAAATATTATTACTTTTGGTTTAATAGGTAAATTAATAAAGGAGTTTTAAAATGAAAACAATTGAAAGGCCACATGAATGTACCAAAAGGCTAAACTGCATAAAAAAGGGACGTAAATATTTTTGGTTGCATTCAGAAAAAGCTGTAAACTATTTACTTATACCAATAACTCATTATGGACTAATAGCATTTAAGAACGAAAATTGGCATTGGTTTGAAACGGCGGCAGAATTCCATACTCGTGACATTTATCCGAATAGAGCAGGCAGTCTGTTGAAAAAAGTATAATTGCATTTAACATTTTAACTTTGGAGGTATAATATGGGTTTAACAATCCATTATTCGTTTAAATATTTAGGTAATAAACCTAAAGAAACACTGGAGGTATTGAGGCTCAAATGTCTTGAATTACCTTTAGCAGAAGTTAATAGTGTAATCCATGTAGATAAAGATTCCTGTAAAAAGTTATATGAATTATTTAACCAAAACGCTGATGATAAAATAATTGTAGAAAAGAGTAATCAACTTATTGGCAAAACTTTAGATAACTGGGATTTAATCCAGTGCCAAACTTATAGGCAAAACTATTCAGGTATTAATCCTATTGAATTTTGTTTATTAAACTTATGGGCTGGAGAAGGCTGTGAAGGAACTGCTATAATACTTGGGAAATACCCTGATGCTCCAAATATTTATCAAGGAAATAGTTTTACGAAAACTCAATATGCAACTGAATTTATTAAGTGCCATTTATCTATTATTAAAGTACTTGATTATTGTGATGAATTGGGTATACTAAAAGAAGTTAGTGACGAAGGTGATTTTTGGGAAACAAGAAATTTAAATTCTTTAGGTGCAAGTTTAGCTGAATATGATAAGCTTATAAATAGTATAGGAAATAAACTCAATGGTGTTTTTGGTAAAGATGAAATTACTATTATAAAATCCGAGAGGAAAGAACTTAGTAATTAACTAACTAGAGATACGAGAATGAAAAGGCTAAAATATATGAAACACCAAAAAGCGATTGATTGTTTTACTATTAATCGACCTGCATCTTCTTGTAGGTTTGCCACAGACTTTTGTGAAAAATATTGTTATAACCGAAAGTTTTATCAAATATATCACCGTAGTATGCCAAATGGGGATATCAAAGATGAACAATTCTGGTGAAGTCTAACGGGTGAAAAACTAAGGCTAATATTGAGCAGAAAAAAACATCAAATTAAGAGAGTTAGGTTTGCTGAACGTGGGGAGTGTTTAAGTAACCTAAAGGACATAGACAAAGTTGAGGATATCTTAAACGCCAATCCTAATACAATATTTTGGTTACCCACAAAGGCTTGGAGAAACCATAAAATGAGGAAGTTAATTGAAAGCCGATTATTTAAGTATAATAATGTAAAACTCCAAGCAAGCATAGACCCAAGTATTAGTAATAGAATAGTTAATAATTTAAAAAAATCAAACTGGTCTACTATGTTTTTTGGGGATGATACAGCTACTGAAAATAGGTACAAATGCCCTAAAACTTGGAAGAAAATGAAGGGTCATTGTAGTATTTGTAAAAAGGGTTGTTTTAGTAAAAATAGAGTAGATATACATTTGAAACAGCATTAATAAGGAGAATTATGTATAAAGAAATAAAATTTGAAAACCAAAAAGGTTATGGATTAGTGGTTACAGACCCAGTAACCAAAACTAGGGCATTGGTGGGTATTTTTGATATTTACGCTGAAGCTTACAAATGTGGTCAAGATAGGAAAAATAGAAAAGCAGTTTTAAGACCTAAAGTTGTTATATGGAATAAAAGAAACTATGATAAATATGATTGGGTTTTTGAGATAGGTGATAAAGTACAAGTTTATTAAAGGAGGTATAATTGAAATATCAAATCATTTTAGCTGATCCACCTTGGGAATACAGGAATAAAAATACTGGTGGTAGTTTTAAAAGTGGGAGTTCGGCAAAGTATAAGACCTTGTCATTAAATGAATTAATGGGACTTAATATTATCCAAATTGCTGATAAAAATTGTGCTATATTTTTATGGGTTACAGTTCCTTTACTGCCTGATGGAATCCAATTGTTAAAATCGTGGGGATTTAAATATAAGACAACTTTATTTTGGAGGAAAATAATGTCATTAGGGATGGGTTTCTGGTTTCGAGGACAGGTTGAAGTTTTACTTTTAGGAATCAAAGGTAATGTTAAAGCGTTTAGAATCCAGAAACCAAATTTCATTCAATCTAAAGCCAGAAAACATTCCCAGAAACCTGATGAATTTTATGAACTAATTGAAATGACAAATCTTGAACCTAAAATTGAGTTATTTGCGTGTAGGAGAAGGGATGGTTGGGATGCGATTGGTTATGATATAGATGGAATGGATATAAGGGAGAGCATTAAAAATCTTGCTGGTAAGGAGGTATAATTGAAATATGAGTTAACTCGTCGTCAGGAACTCTTACAAAGAGCTTGGAAACCTTGTTTTATATTTTTGGATAGTTGGAGTGAAGCAAATACTATTGGACAAAAACGTAGGTTATTGAAACAATATTATAAAGAACTGTTTAATCAGGACTTACCTAAAGATGTGCCATTACTCTGGGTGCATGCAAAAATAGGGTACCGACTTCAATATTTAGGTTTCATCGAGTTTGGTTTAGAAGAAGAACTATCCAAGAAATTTATACAGAATTATAAAGCTATGCAGGAGTTTGATATTACTAAGGTTACGAAAGATACTAAAATTTTATTAAAAGAATACGATAATTTTACTTGACATTGTAATATTCTTTTATTATATTCTTACCACTTGTATTGTATGACCATCTTCTACCATCAATAAGAGGTACTATGCAGAATTTTGTTACTTTGCTTGAGTTTATACTGCTAATCTCATTCGTTTTAATAATAATAATTCACTGTTGAAAGGATATTATATGTTTGATATTAATTGGGGGGTAATTCAGGGCATACACAAAAGTTTGTGTCCTTCCGCACAAAAGGTTTTTGACTTTATCTGGTTAGAGACAAGAGGGGATATGTTGACTAAACGACCCATAAGTTTGAATATTATTGAGGAGGGTACAGGCTTAAGTCATTATACTGTATTTAAATATCTAAAACAATTAATTGAAAAAGGACATGTAGTAAAGTCCCAAAGTATTGCAAATAAGGGAACAATTTTTGGAATTAATTTTTATAAAGATATAACTAGTGGTTTTGAGGAGGTAATTATGAGGAGTAAACAGAATGCACCTTGCTTGGGTTATGATGAATTTAAAGAGGAAATGAAGATAACAACTAGGAGAAATTTTGTTAAGGAAGCAAGGGAGCTTACTAAGTTTTTACAAAAAGAATATGCATTGGTTTTAGTTGAAAATAATCTTTCTACGAAAGCAATTAAAATACAGAATAATGGTTATTTTAATATGAATCAAGGCATAATGGAAAAATATTTGAGAGAAAACCGTACAATAACGGTAGAAGAAGTTAAGAAAGAAGTTAGGGTAAGAATTAGTGAAAATTATTGGCTGTCCAATAAGTTATCTTTTCGAAATGTAATTAATAATTTTGGAAAACCAAAATTTAAAGAAAGAGAAAAACCCGAAATAGTGCTTAACTTTCTTGAAGCATAAATATATGAAAGATTATTTAAATTTATGGGGTATAACCCCCTATCTAAGAGCTGAAAGATTCCAAAGTATATTGAAGGATAACCCAAAAGCAATATCCTTATTGGAACCCTTAATTAATACCTACCCAAATTGGTCTGATTTATCCTATGGGATATTAATACTTACACACCAGAAGGATGTTATAAAAATAATGTCTAATTTCTGTATACAATTATGGGATAAACATTCTTCAAAGATACGTAATTTTATTATGTTTAATAATTTGGTTGATTTTACCCACCCAGACTATGGGTTTAATAATAAACAGAAATTAAAGGTAGCTAATTTAATAATAATATTTGAAGTAGGTACTTACAAATTATCTTTTACAGAACAAAAGGAATTCACAGAAATCTTATTTAATCTAAACTCAAGACCAATAAATTATATTCTATGCAGTCGTGTGGGTAAAGATACACTAGCTGAAAATATTGGTGTTGGGCTAACGGATATGTTAAATACATATTGTAAAGTAATTGTGATTAAATGAATGAACCTTATTCAATTCCAGCGGAGCAGTCAATTATAGGTGGTATATTACAAGATAATTCTGCTATTGAGCTAGTATTAAATGTAATAAAACCCAGAATGTTTTATTTATCAACCCATCAGGAAATTTTTAAAGGTATTGAATTTTTATACCAGAAGGGTGATGGGGTTGATGTAGTATCCATATCTAATTTGTCGGAAAATATTTCTGAAGCATATTTATATGAATGTATAAATACTGCTCTTGGTGTAGCAAATTTAAAAACTCATATTGGGATTGTTCTGGAATGCTATATCAAGCGTGTTTTATTGACCCAAAGTAGTAAAATACAAGAGGATGTAGGGAACCAAGCTAAGACCGCCCTTGATATAGCCAAAGAGGTATCCGAATCATTAAATAATATTATTACATTTAAATCAAGAAGTAAACTTGTAACCCCTGATAATATTTTAAGTATATTTGACCAAATTAGAAATGAGCGTTATAATATGGAATTTATTATGTCTGGGTATCCTGTATTAAATAGTAAATTAGTAGCTGGTTTTCCTATACGTACTATTTCAATAATTGCGGGCTGTGGGTCTAATCTTAAAAGTACGTTTAGGAGTAATTTAGAACTTCAATTATGTGAGCAAGGTATTGGAGTTATGAGTGTAGCAGCCGAGCAGGATTATTCAACTGAGTTAAGTAGAAAAATAGCTTATATGTCTAGAGTTCCATTTGGTAAACTTATATCAAAAAATGGGTTGAATGATGAGGAGAAAAATAGAGTAAATAAATCGGAACAATATTTCCAGGAGAATTACAAATACTATATGTATGCAGATAAAGGAGCTAATATTGCCAGTGTTCGTCACAATATTGAGCGGGTGTTGAATATTAAAAAAAATAACTTAAAAATTGTTTTTATTGACTTATTCAGTTATTTAAAAGATGTGATGGGAGTAGTTAATACGCCACAACTAATAATACAGGGTTTACAAAATATTGACCAAATGGCTCAGGAATATAACCTTCATTTTTGTCTTTTAGTCCATATTAGACGAGACTCACAGGATATAAAGAAAAAAAATGAGGTTAAAAGACCTTATATTAATGAAATAAAGGGTAGTGGGGGGTACCAGGAAATGGCTAGATTAATATTTCTACTACATTACCCTAAATTATACAATGAAGAACTTGTGGATAATATGTTGGTTGTAAATATAGCTAAACAGTCTAATGGGGAAGCAGGGGTTGGAGTGAACATAATGTATGATTTCCAACCAGAATGTTTTCGACTGGATGAACGTCAGGAAGACGAAGGATTTTTTTATGGGGAGGAGGACAATTAAATGGATGAAAACAGAACTTGTTATAGTTGTGATCATCTTTGGTTTTGTTTTTTGTATCGTGTTGTTCGTGAAGCTACAGAAGATAATAACAACATGTTAAATGTTGAGACCGATGCTACGGCTCAAAGTTATGAAATATTGTTTACTGGATTGGCAAATTGTTGTAGGAAATATAAAAATTTAATCAAGGAGAATAAATGAATAGAAGAATAATTAAATCAATTTTAAAAAACAAATTTAATTCTTTTTGTAAGTCAATTAAAGACCCGAAAGTTAGGAAATTGGTATCATTAAATTCTATTATTACAGGAGGTAGTATAGTAAGCCTCTTGGAAAAGCAAAAAGTCAATGATTTTGATTTGTACTTTACTGATAAGGAAACTACGCTCGCAGTAGCCAAATATTATGTAGCTCAGTTTAATAAACTTCATAAAGGTAAAGATAGTACTAGAATTAAACCACCCGAAGTATGGGAAGATAAAGATAGAGTTAGGATACTTATTAAGTCTACTGGTATTGCTGGGGATGGTGGGGGTGAAAAACCAGAAGAATTCTTTACAGATATTTTGGAGGAAATAGATACACTAGATGGGGTAAAGATAGATGATAAAAAGAAATCTAAATACAGACCTATATTTTTAACTGATAATGCAATTACCTTATCTGATGGTATACAATTAATAATTAGATTTTATGGTAGCCCAGAAGAAATACACGAGAACTTTGATTTTGTACACTGTATAAATTATTGGATATCTAAAGACAATCATTTAGAATTAATACCCGCTGCACTTGAGAGTATTTTAACAAAACAGTTACATTATGTTAACTCAAAATACCCTGTTTGTGCGTTTATCCGTACAAGGAAGTTTATTAAACGTGGGTGGCATATAAATGCAGGGGAGATGTTGAAGATATGTTTCCAAATAAGTACATTAGATTTAACAGACATTAAGGTGTTGGAAGATCAATTAATAGGTGTTGATACGGCTTACTTCACGCACTTAATTAATGCATTAAAAGCAAAACAATCAAAAGACCCAAATTTCCATATTAATTTACCATACATTGTAAGTATAGTAGATAAAATATTTTAAGGAGGTAAAAATGAAGTTAAATGACATAATTAATTTAATAGAGGTAGAGCACAGAAAAGTTAAAGATGATGAGCATTCTTGTTCAATACGTAGGTTTGTGGATAAATTGGTTAGGATGTTTGAGCGTAATTTTGATAGAAATAAGGTGTTGGATAAAATTATAAATTTTTGTGAAGCTAGTAGTGCTACAGATAGTAAACACGCACCAGAATTTACAGAAATAATAAAATATATACAAGAATTAAAGGAGAAATAATATGATAGGGATACCAGAATATCCAAAAATTTTTTCAATAGGACATAGGGAGATATTAGACCTGTTTAACGAAGAGGTGGAGGTAACGGAAAAATACGATGGCTCGCTATTCGGCTTCGGTAAAATAAACAATGAGTTACACTGTCGTTCTAAAAATGTTCAAATAGACTTAGAACATCCACCTAAAATGTTTGAATTAGCGGTTGAACGTATATTAAGTAAACAAACTAAAATACTTAATAACACAACATATTACGCTGAGTATCTTAATAAACCAAAACATAATGTATTATCTTATGGAAGGGTACCCCATAATAATTTAGCTTTATTTGGAGTAAAAATGGGGGATGAATTTTTATCTAATTATGATGAGTTACAGTATCACGCTGAATTATTAGATATAGAACCTGTTCGTTTACTTTATAAAGGTGTGGTAAAAGATGAAGAGGATTTATTTAAATTTATGGAGTTAGAAAGTCTATTAGGTGGGTGTAAAATAGAGGGTATAGTGTGCAAAAACTATAGTCGGTCTTTTCTTTTAAGTGGTAAGGGTCAATATTTTCCTATTATGTGTGGAAAATTTGTATCCGAACAGTTCAAGGAAAGAAATAATGCAGAATGGAAAAAGAATAAGGCTAATAGGGCTGTATTACAAGCCCATGCGGAGGGGTTTAGAACAGAAGCTAGGTGGAATAAATCTATCCAACATTTGAAAGAGCAGGGTAAGTTATTAAACGAGCCTAAAGATATTGGAATATTAATCAAAGAAATCCAGCATGATATAGTTGAGGAGGAGAAGGAGAATATTAAGGACTTTTTATGGAGTCATTTTAGTGGAAGTATTTTAAGATTAGCAATTAAAGGATTTCCAGAATACTATAAAGAACGGTTACTAAAAAACAGTTTTAAGGAGTAATGTTATGAGTGGTTGGATTGGTGTAGATTTAGATGGGACTTTGGCGAAATTTGAATTTTGGGCGGGAATCCATAATATAGGTGAACCTATTCCTCTAATGGTTGAAAGAATTAAACAATGGTTGAAGTTAGGAATAGAGGTAAGGATAATGACCGCAAGGGTTAGTTATAGTGATGAGTGTGATAATTATTTAGCAAGAACTGCCATTAAAAAATGGCTCAAAAAGCATGATATACCAGAATTAAGGATAACAAATAGGAAGGATTTTGATATGGTAGCACTGTGGGATGATCGTTGTGTACCAATTGAGTTAAATACTGGTAAAATTAAACTACCAAAAACAATTGATGATTATATTTAATATTTAAAGGAGTTGGTTTGAATGGTGGAATTAACAGATTCTAATTTTAAAAAGAGTGTAAAAAAAGGTGAGGTTATTGTAGATTTTTACAGTGAAGAATGTATACCTTGTAAGGCAGTAGAGAAGAAACTTATAAAATTAAAAAATGAGTTAAATGGTGGAATAACTATATGTAGAATGGATGTTACCCAAAATCCCCAAACAGTGGCACGATACTTTATAACCACCCTCCCAACTCTTTTGCTATTCAAAGATGGGGGTATAAAGGAACAGATAAACGGTAATATCAGCCTGGATAAAATAAAAGATAGGTTTAATTTATAGGAGTGTTAAAAAATGAAAGTTAAAACAACTGAATGTGATAACTGTGAGTGTATAATCATAGCCATAGGCCCTATTTATACAAAAAATGGTAAAGAATATTGTTCTGAGTGTTGGTACACTTGGATTAGGCCCACTAAACCATATATAAAGGGAGACTTAGATGGTATTCTTACTAAATAATATGTATACCCAAACACAGGATATGAATGATGTGGATTATAGTATTATAAAAGAACTGTGTTCATTCACCCATACAGAATTTAGTTATAGGTGGACTTGTTTGAAGTGTAATAAACCCACAATTAAATGGATCAATAAAAAACCCTATTGCAATATATGTGAACAATTTTGTAACTTTAATGCTATTAAGAAAAAGAATAAACCTAATTTTGTGGAGTTAAACTACTTTGACGATAACCAATTCCCAACAGGGTTCTTCTCCCGAATAGCTAAAGAATTTTTGGAAAGAGGTTTAAAGTTTCATTGGACAGATAATAGGGAACCACCCCTTGTTAAACAAATAACCACAGTTTTACCACAACTACGATATTATCAGGTGGATGCTAGTAATATTCTAATTGAAAAGAGTAGGGGAATTGCCAGTATGCCTACACGAAGTGGCAAAACATATGTTATTATGGATATAGTTAGGAAATTAGGTTTAAAGAGTTTAATAATTGTACCTAATTTAAACTTATTGCACCAAACTTATAAGTTATTTAAAAGGTATTTTGAACCTAATACTATAGGTATTATAGGTGATTCAATATTTGAGCCTAATAAAATTATAATATCAACAATCCAAACATTAAATAGTCGGATTAGTACCCTATCTATTCGGGATATACTAAAAGAAACACAATTACTAATAATTGATGAAGCACATCACATTAATTTTAGTAAAAAAAATGGGGAACACAATGAGTATAACACTTGGATGAATATCTGTATGCAGACGAATGCATATTATAGATTTGGTTTCACAGCAACACCAGGGAAACCAAATGATTTAGAACTGGCGTTATTAGAAGCTACTACTGGAAGTATACAATATGATATATCATTAGAAAAATTAGTAAAAGAGGGGTACATATTGCAGCCAAAAGTTTTGGTTTATAAATTTGAACATAATAGTATAAAATATACGGACAGTAAAAAAGTAAAACATACTGAGTGGAAAGACTGGCAGCAGGCAGAGAAAATGGGTATAACCCACAATTATAGGCGATCCCATTTTATTGCTACACTAGCCAAAAATTATGTAAGAGGTAGTGGGAAAAATTTATTAATTTTGGTCGATAAAATCAAACACGGCGAATTTATCCGAGAGTATTTACCAGATAATTGTTTATATTTAGATGGTAAAAGTTCATCAGCCGAGAGAAAAAGAGTTCTTATGGAGTTTGAACGAACAGATAGGGAATTTGGGTACCCTAGTGGTAGTATCTTAGTTACAACTTTATTTAAAGAAGGGCAAACAATTATATTCAATGGGCTTTTGCTAGCCTCAAGTTTTTCGAAAGAAAGAAAGGTAATCCAAGCCTGTGGGAGAGTTTTAAATATAGCGGGTAAGACTGGTGAGATTATTGACATTTATGATATTGATAGTAGTACATTAGAAAAACGATATAAATTAAGGCAACGTATTTATAAAAAAGAGAAGTTTATTGTGGAGGTAAAGGAGCAGATATGAAAGTCTACTATGCACATAGTATGAGGATATACCACACAAAACGAGAAGAAAAAGAATTATGTTTCTTGTCAAAAAGTGGGTTTAATATTGTAAATCCTAGTGAAGTGGAATTTAAAAATATGAAGGACTATTTAGATATGGTCTCAGCATGTAAGATGGTGATATTGTCAGAATACAAAAAAGGTATAGGGAAAGGGGTTTTTATGGAGGTAGCACATGCTTTATATAAAAATATTCCAGTATTTGTACTCTGTAAATTGTTAGGGATTTTTTATCTAAAACCAGTGAAATCCCTTAAAATTAAAGATAGAGATAATTGGAGGGTTTATGGAGGAATAATATGTTAGATATAAAGACTGTAATATCAAACCAATATGAAGGTAAGTGTATAATTTGTGGTTGTGATGTAATGTCTCGTCAAGGTTTTATTGTATTAGAAGGGGAATATTGGGTGAGAGAGGTGTGTTATTGTTGTAGTTGTTTAAATGAGAAAGTTAATAAAGAGAATAAGGTAATAAAGTAAAAATTAAAAGGAGAAACTATGTGTGATTTCTTGAGTTTTTGTAGTGATAGCAAGGGGAATTATTATTACTTCAACTGGAAGATAAGAAAAAACCTATTAAAATCTAACCCCGAAAA